>ENA-OZSP01000325-OZSP01000325.1-human-gut-metagenome-genome-assembly--contig:-NODE-325-length-14901-cov-5.977502_pt1 | contig 14901 bp, 10 predicted proteins | sample MGYA00243282_ERZ653973 | MGnify/ENA primary metagenome ERZ653973 (study PRJEB26926, sample SAMN06164457) | human gut metagenome | biome: ENVO:00009003; feature: ENVO:2100002; material: ENVO:00002003... | reverse complement strand
GATATAGATATCGAGTGATTCGGCGGCAGCGGCAGCTTTTTCATCGTACTTGCCATCTACAGTAAACTGAGGATCATAAGCATTCTTCACCCACCGGCCCTGATATTCCTTATATTTCTCTACGTCCACACATTCCTTTACGAAAGCCTCGTCCAGTTCGTCCAACAGATAGAATTTACCAGTCAGATCCACCATAGGACGGGTTTCCCCCTTCTTGTTTATCATGAACAGAGAAGGAATACCTGCCGCACGTGCCACAAAAGCATCGTCTGCACCGAATGTCGGAGCGATATGTACGATACCCGTACCATCTTCGGTAGTTACATAGTCACCGGGAATAACGCGGAATGCCTCACCGGCCGCTTCTTGCCATTTCCCGTTTTCATCCACAGTCACCGGTTTCACCCAAGGAATAAGCTGTTCGTATTCCATGCCTACCAGATCCGGTCCTTTATATTCACCCACTACTTTGAACGGAATCAGTTTGTCACCCGGCTTATAGTCTTCCAGCGCCAATTCTTCCGCTTTCTTGTTAAAGTGAGTATAAAGCAAAGCTTTCGCCAACACTACGGTCATCTTTTCCCCAGTATATCCGTTGTAAGTCTGCACAGCCACATAGTCTATTTTCGGTCCTACGCACAATGCCGTATTCGAAGGCAATGTCCACGGAGTAGTGGTCCATGCCAGGAAATAAGGCGTTCCCCATTCCGCCATTTCGGGTTTCGGATTCTTCATCTTGAACTGTCCTACCACAGTGGTGTCTTTCACATCACGGTAACAGCCCGGCTGGTTCAGCTCGTGCGAGCTCAATCCTGTTCCGGCAGCCGGAGAGTAAGGCTGGATGGTGTAGCCTTTATACAACAGACCTTTGTTATAAAGCTGCTTCAAGAGCCACCACAGCGTTTCAATATAGCGGTTGTCATAAGTGATATAGGGATTCTCCAAATCCACCCAGTAACCCATCTTATGAGTAAGGTCTGTCCACTCTTTGGTAAACTTCATCACGTCCTTACGGCAAGCTGCGTTGTACTCGGCAACAGAAATGGTCTTTCCGATATCCTCTTTGGTGATATGCAATGCCTTTTCCACACCCAGTTCCACAGGCAGTCCGTGAGTATCCCATCCGGCCTTACGCTTTACCTGGAACCCTTTCATGGTTTTATAGCGGCAGAAAGTATCTTTAATGGTACGCGCCATCACGTGGTGAATACCCGGCATACCATTGGCCGAGGGAGGTCCTTCATAAAACACGAAAGAAGGACATCCTTCACGTTCTGTCATACTCTTGGCGAAAACATCGTTTTCATCCCACTTCTTCAGCACATCTTTATTGACCTGTGATAGGTTGAGTTGCGAGTGTTCAGCAAATTTCTTACTCATAATTTTATATCGTTTTCTTGTATTCTCTAACTAAAAGGCAATGCCTTCCAAAAATTAAGGTGCAAATTTACAAGAAAATTAGATAGATAGAAAGTTTTGACGCTTGTTTTTTTAATCAGATAACGGATACTGTTTCAGAATAACTGCATAAGGCATGGGGAAAGCCCCTGTTCTTATCAAAATCAACAGCAACAAGGACCGGTTCTTGTTATTGCAGTCTTTTCCGGTATGCCGAGGTATTTTCCCCCGTCATATTCTTAAAGAAGCGGCTGAAAGTACCCACACTTTCAAAGCCCAAAATCACCGATATCTCTTTGATGCTGTGCGAGGTATGCAGCAACAGCCGTTTCGCTTCGGTCACCACTCGTTCTTGTATAATCTTCAAAGGGGAAGGCATACCGTAGGCGGCAAATAAATTGGAAAGCGTCTTGGGAGAACGATGCAACAAAGCAGCATATGCCTGTACCTGTTTTTTCTCCTTGAAGTGATTGTCCACCAACACATAATAACGCTGGATGATGTCAAAACCTTTTTCATTAACCGGAAAGCCGGACAACTGCTTACGGGCCAGCCGGGTACACAGAATGATGAAACGTTTCAACAGCAGGCGGAGCATTTCTCCCTGTAGGTTATCCCGCAGGATGTATTCGGTAACCATTCTGTCCACCACCTCGTGCAACAGTTCGGAATCGGCTATCGGGAGCCGCAGATGCACTATACCGGAAGTTCCGTTAAACAGCACTCCGCTGCACGATACTTCTTTCTCGTGCTTGTAAATGCCGTAAAAATTCTCGTTGAAAAGAAGAGCAAGATACCTGCCCGATACATTCTTGAACTCCGTGCGGTGAAGATTACTCACAGAGATGATTTCATCCTGCTCCATCTCTATTTCCACATGGTCTACTATCAATGTCAGTTTGCCTTCCTGGACCCATATAAACTTATACAGACTACCATTGTCACAGATGACCCTGTCTGTGTGAAACGCTTCAGTCAGTATCATCGTTTCCTGCAAAGATGTATCGTATGCGTAATTCATCATGGCTAAACTGTTTTGTGCATTTCTTTCTGTTGGTTTATACAAAGATAGTGATTTTCACTTATATTAAACCACCCTGTTATTGCACAGTCCAGAAGCAATACACATAATTAACAATCTGATTTACAACGCATAGCACATATCACAATGTAAAGAGGAGGCAAAGTATCAGAAAGAAAAAAGGAATTTTTGCCATCATTTTAGGAAATCTAGCTATGATATAACCCTACAGGGAATTCGTCAACCATTAAAATAAGCGTATCTTTGTGCCAAGAGATTTCCTTCTATAATCTAGACGAAAAAGAACACTTGATTCTTTTAACCTGAACTTTGGACTTTGATTTTCTCCCAATAAGGATTTCTCTCATAATAAATTCAGATTTTATCCCGCCGGGAGGCAAGATAAGGTCATGCAAAAAAATCTCCCAAAAAAAGAAGAGGGTGTCCGCCATTGAAACGGACACCCTCTATTATGTGTATATCCACATTGCCTGAAACCATTTATTTCCCTGTTTCCCCCATCGTGTTTGCAGGTTTTTCAATACCTTCGCTTGTAGCACGTTCTTCCATACGCTGGATACGTGCGTCAAGATCGGGATGAGTAGAGAACAACTGATTCAGCTTGCTGCTTTTCTTTGCTCCTGCCTCTTCTTGCAATTTTTTCAATTTCTGGAATGACAATGCCATCGCCCAAGGATTCTTACCTGCTTTCTTCAGAAATTCGTAACCGTAATCATCGGCGGCGCGTTCCTGTTTTTGTGAATAAGTAGCATTGACCAATGCCTCTCCCAAGTCACCCAACTGGGAATCTGTCAGAGCAGCCGCTTTTCCTCCTTGTGATGAAATACCATCTTTCAATGCCGATGTCAGCAATGCGGTACGGAAGCCGTTCTTTGAGTCCTTGTGTGCCACATGGCCTACCTCATGGCCTATTACCCCCAACAGTTCTTCGTCTGTCATGATATCCATCAATGAAGAGAATACCCGCACACTACCGTCTGCACAGGCGAACGCATTTACATCAATCACATAATATACTTTGAAATTCAGCGGCATCCCTTCCACTTCGGTCAACCCTTCAGTCAGTTTTTTCAAACGGACAGTATACGGATCATCGTCTGCACAAACCTGATTATGCTTATCCATCCAGTCAATGTACTCCTTTACATACTCTGTCATCTGCTCATCGGTCAAAGTCACCGCTTTTGCAGCCTTCACGGCTCCCCCCACTGCCTTCTTCAAATTAAACTGGGCCATTGCAGGAGTTACCCCCGCCAAGCATAACAGCATGACGGCCACCTTTAATAATGCTTTTTTCATTTTTGTGTGTTTTAGATTAAACGCTTCATTTTATTTCTTAAGAAACGGTACAAAAGAACACATTTTTATTCTATCTACCAATCTTTACAAGAATATTTTTGCCAACGCCCCGCCTCAAGCACCCGCCGGAAAGTGAAAAGCCATCGCGAATCCACTTCGCGATGGCCCTTACCCATTTTATATACACCTTTAAACAAAATGATACCCACGCCCTAATTCACTAACCCCTTGCGGGCATGAGCTGATCTTTTTCTTATTTATTTGCACGGGCTTCCGCAATGTAGCCCAATGCTTCTTTACATTTTGCCGTTACATACGCCCAGTCTTCCGCGGCTACCTTGTCGCCAGGGAACAATTTAGAACCCATACCCACACAGAACACACCTGCCTTAATCCAAGAAGTCAGATTTTCCTGAGTCGGTTCCACACCACCGGTTACCATCAGTTTGGACCAAGGCATCGGAGCCAGCAGACCTTTAACCAATTTTGCTCCCAATACATCACCCGGGAATATTTTGCAAAGATCGCAACCTACTTCCTGAGCGAAACCCACCTCGGACACGCTTCCGCATCCCGGAGTATAAGCCACCAAACGACGGTTGCACACTTTAGCGATTTCAGGATTGAACAACGGACCTACCACAAAGCAAGCACCCAATTGCAAGTAAAGAGCGGCAGTAGCAGGATCAACGATAGAACCTACTCCCATAGCCATTTCAGGACACTCCTTTGCCGCGTATTTCACAACTTCCGCAAATACCTCATGAGCAAAGTCACCACGGTTTGTAAATTCGAATGCACGAACTCCGCCGTCATAACAAGCTTTCACCACTTTCTTTGCCACTTCTGCATCTTTATGGTAGAATACAGGAACCATACCGGTTGAACCAATCTTGTCCAACACTGCTATTTTATCAAAACGAGCCATAATGTTATATTTTAGTTTAAATGAAAGATAGAAACACAAATGATACAAATAAAACATGTATCAAAAATTTGCGTTATTTGCGTCATTCGTGTTCCTATAAAAAACAAATTTAGCGTTGTACACGTCCGCTGGCATCGCCACCGGCCAATGCTTCCACTTCATCTACAGATACCAGGTTGAAGTCACCGTTGATAGTATGCTTCAAAGCAGAAGCGGCAACAGCAAATTCAAGGGCGGCACCCTGATTCGGTTTGGTCAGCAGACCGTGAATGATACCTCCGGAGAATGAGTCGCCACCACCTACCCGGTCAATAATCGGGTTGATGTCATAGCGTTTTGATTCATAAAATTCTTCTCCGTTATAAATCATAGCCTTCCAGCCGTTGTGAGTAGCCGAGAATGATTCGCGCAAGGTAGAAACCACATATTTAAAGCCGAATTCTTTTGCCATAGCCTTGAAGATTCCTTTGTAACCTTCTGCATTGGTTTCACCGGCTTCCACATTCGCTTCCGGTTTGAAGCCCAGACAAAGTTCGGCATCTTCTTCGTTACCTATACATACATCTACATACTGCATCAACGGTTTCATGATAGACTGTGCTTTTTCTTTTGTCCACAGTTTCTTGCGGAAATTCAAGTCTACAGATACCGTAACGCCATGACGTTTTGCAGCTTCACAAGCCAGTTTGGTCAGTTCGGCAGCCTTGTCAGAAATAGCCGGAGTGATACCCGACCAGTGGAACCAGTCCGCACCTTCCATGATAGCGTCAAAGTCGAAATCGCAAGGATCGGCTTCGGCGATAGCCGAGTGGGCACGGTCATAAATTACTTTGCTAGGACGCATGGAAGCTCCTGTTTCCAGATAATAGATACCTACGCGGTCGCCACCACGACAGATGAAATCGGTCTTCACACCATATTTACGCAATGCATTCACAGCAGACTGTCCAATTTCGTGTTTCGGCAATTTAGTTACGAAATAAGCTTCGTGACCGTAGTTCGCGCAACTCACCGCTACGTTCGCTTCACCACCGCCATAAACAACATCAAATGAATCCGACTGTACAAAACGTGTGTTTCCCGGAGTTGACAATCTCAACATAATTTCACCTAAGGTTACTACTTTTCCCATAATTTCGTGATTTTAAATTGTTATATATTTATTCGCTTAACTTTCAACCCAATTAAAATACTGGTTTACATATCCATAGACGAATCACATCGTAACCTTGTACTCAACAGACCACTCAAATAATTCATCCGTGTGCGTGCACAAAGGTACTATTTATTTTTTTAAAACCAAAAATTGTTATATATTTGTATCGAAAAAAAATAAATTATCAGTGTGCACGAGCACAATATATATAATTAAGGTATGAATAAACTGCCCGAAAGAATCAGAATCAAGGATATCGCGCGCCTGGCAGATGTGTCAGTCGGCACAGTAGACCGTGTATTGCATGGCCGCACAGGGGTATCCGAAGCCAGCCGGAAACGGGTGGAAGAAATATTGAAGCAACTGGATTACCAGCCCAATATGTATGCCAGCGCATTGGCATCCAACAAAAAGTATCTGTTTGTCTGCCTGCTGCCACAGCACAAGGAAGGCGATTACTGGACCGATGTGGAACTGGGGATGAAAAGAGCCGTAGAAACCTTTTCGGATTTCCACATCACCCTGTCCGTGATGTACTATGACCAATATGAATATTCCTCCTTCATCAATGCCGGTGAGGAAATACTGAAACAAGAGCCGGACGGCGTATTGCTCGCCCCCACTATTCCTGAGATGACGGCCAGATTCACCGACAAGTTACAAGAACGGGAAATACCTTATATATTTATAGACTCCAACGTGGCCAGTCTGAATCCGCTGGCATTCTTCGGGCAGAAATCCGACCAAAGCGGATACTTTGCCGCCCGCATGGCCATGATGTTGGGAGAATGTCCCAAAGAAATCGTTATCTTCAGACAAATCAACGAAGGCCGCCTGGGATCAAACCAGCAGGAAAACCGTGAAAAAGGATTCAGAAAATATATGCAGGAGCATTTTCCCGACTGCAAGATAGTGGAACTGAACCTCTACGCCAAGCGTCCGGACGAGGACGAGGCGCTGATGAACCGCTTTTTCCAAGAGAACCCACAGGTTACGTGCGGCATCACTTTCAACTCGAAAGTGTACATTATAGGAGAATATCTCATCGGACACAACATGAAAAATTTCAAACTGATTGGGTACGATTTATTACACCGGAACGTCTCTTGTCTGAAAGAGGGCGCAGTGGATTTCCTGATTGCTCAGCAACCTACCGCACAAGGATACAGCGGCGTAGAGAGCCTGTGCAATCACCTGATCTTCAAGAAAGAGGTGAAACAATGCAATTACATGCCCATCACCCTGCTTTCGGTGGAGAACGTGGATTTCTATCTGGATGCGCATAAAAAGTAAATCTGATAACTAAAAATAGAAATGGAAACAAAGTATTTGAAAATCAATCCGGCTGATAACGTAGTGGTGGCTATCTCGGATTTAAAAGCAGGCGAGGCCATCACGGTAGACGGTCATGCCATCACGTTGAAGGAAGACGTGCCTGCCGGCCATAAGGTGACACTGAAAGATTTCGCCCAAGGCGAGAATATCATCAAGTATGGTTACCCCATCGGCCATGCCGTGACTGCCGTGGAACAAGGACGCTGGATCAATGAAACCCAGATAAAGACAAACCTTGCCGGACTGTTGGATTACACCTACAATCCGGTCAGCGTAGACCTCAATATCCCGAAGAAAGACCTGACGTTCAAAGGATACCGCCGCAAAAACGGTGATGTAGGTATCCGTAACGAGGTATGGATTATCCCCACCGTGGGTTGTGTAAACGGTATCATCGGACAACTGGCCGAAGCGTTACGCCGCGAAACCAACTGCGAAGGTGTGGACGCTATCGTGGCATTCCCTCACAACTATGGCTGTTCACAGCTGGGCGATGACCACGAGAATACCAAGAAAATTCTCCGCGACATGATTCTGCATCCTAATGCAGGAGCCGTACTGATTGTCAGTCTGGGCTGCGAGAACAACCAGCCGGATGTTTTCCGCGAGTTTCTGGGAGATTACGACACAGACCGCGTAAAGTTCATGGTAACTCAGAAAGTGGGGGATGAATTTGAAGAGGGTATGAAGATTCTGCGTGAACTGTACGCCAAAGCCAAGACCGATGTACGCGAGGATGTTCCTTTGTCCGAGCTGCGTGTAGGCTTGAAATGCGGCGGTTCGGATGGCTTCTCAGGTATCACCGCCAATCCGTTGCTGGGTATGTTCTCCGACTTCCTGATTGCACAGGGCGGTACTTCCGTACTGACGGAGGTTCCCGAAATGTTCGGTGCGGAAACCATCCTGATGAACCGTTGCCGCACCAAGGAACTGTTCGAGCAGACCGTACACCTGATTAATGACTTTAAGGAATATTTCCTGTCACACGGCGAACCAGTGGGCGAAAATCCGTCACCGGGCAACAAGGCAGGTGGTATCTCCACCCTGGAAGACAAAGCGTTGGGATGTACCCAAAAATGCGGCAAAGCATACGTTGACGGAGTTATGGGCTATGGCGACCGCCTGAAAGTGAAAGGTTTGAACTTGCTTTCCGCACCGGGCAACGATTTGGTAGCTGCCACCGCCCTTGCCTCCAGCGGCTGTCACATGGTGCTCTTCACTACCGGCCGCGGTACTCCGTTCGGTACGTTTGTTCCTACCATGAAGATTTCCACCAACTCCACTCTGGCTAAAAACAAACCGGGATGGATTGACTTCAATGCCGGAGTCATCGTAGAAAACGAACCGATGGAAAAGACCTGCGAACGCTTTATAGACTATATCATCCGTGTTGCCAGCGGAGAACCGGTAAACAATGAAAAGAAGAATTATCGTGAAATCGCCATCTTCAAGACAGGCGTGACACTATAATCCAATTTTATCCCCAACTTTCCCAATACCCTTACAGCCCTGCCTTCCCTGTTACGAAGGTGGGGCTGTGACCTTTTTCCCCCATATATTGTTATACAGCAAGTCTTTTTGTAACTTTGCACCTCATTTTATAAAATACAAATTCATGAACGGTGAAAAATTAACTCCAATAACCAATAAGCCCAGTCTATGGGCACTCAGTCCACTGCTGGTATTTCTATGCCTGTATCTGGTGACTTCCATCATTGTAAACGACTTCTATAAAGTCCCCATCACGATTGCTTTCATGGTATCCTCGGTCTATGCGGTATGCATCACCAAAGGCCTGAGCCTGAATGAGCGAATGCTGCAATATTCCATCGGCGCAGCCAACAAGAACATCATGCTGATGATCTGGATTTTCATCCTGGCAGGCGCATTCGCCCAAAGTGCCAAAGATATCGGGGCCATTGACGCGACCGTCAACCTTACGCTTCTCCTGCTGCCGGACAATCTGCTGCTGGCAGGCATCTTCCTGGCTGCCTGTTTCATCTCACTCTCCATCGGGACCTCGGTAGGAACCATCGTGGCACTAGTCCCCGTGGCAGCAGGCATCGCAGAGAAAACCGACATGAACCTGGCCTTCATGACAGGTATCGTGGTGGGAGGAGCCTTCTTCGGCGACAACCTTTCATTCATCTCGGATACCACCATCGCCGCCACCCGTACCCAGGGATGCGCCATGCGTGACAAGTTCCGGGTAAACTTCATGATAGCCCTTCCGGCCGCTCTGATGGTTTTCGGCTACTATATTTTCAGAGGGATGGACGTGATGACCACCCACGACATCCAGTCGGTGGAATGGATCAAAATCCTCCCCTACCTGGTTGTGTTGGGAACCGCCATAGCAGGTATGAATGTGGCACTCGTACTGATACTGGGCATCGCCACAACGGGAGTGATCGGCCTGTTCACGGGGAGCATCGGCCTGTTCGACTGGCTCGGCTCCATGGGCACAGGGATCACCGGGATGGGTGAGCTCATCATCATCACCTTGATGGCAGGCGGTATGCTGGAACTGATCCGTTTTAATGGCGGAGTGGACTATATCATCCAAAAACTGACCAAACACGTCAACAGCAAACGCGGAGCCGAACTTTGCATCGCGGCTTTGGTGAGCATCGCCAATTTCTGCACAGCCAACAATACGATAGCCATCATCACAGTGGGACCGCTTGCCAACGATATCGCTACCCGCTACAGGGTGGACAAACGCAAGAGTGCAAGTATTCTGGATACTTTCTCGTGTGTCATCCAGGGAATCATCCCTTACGGAGCACAAATGCTGATTGCTGCCAAACTGGCTTCCCTGTCTCCTTTGAGCATTATCGAATACTTGTACTATCCGGTAGCCATCGGGATATTTGCCCTGCTGAGCATCTTCTTGAGATACCCCAGACGGTATTCGTGAAAACAAGCGGCAGACGGTTATATTCCACCACGCACAGACCGGCTGAACTCTTTCGCAATGTCCAGACGATGAAGGTGAAAGATTTATAATCTTACAGCTGTAAGATATAGCATCTTACACGTGAAAGATCCATATCTTCCGTGATTAACGGCGCGTGCCTGGGGGGCAAATAGCATTCAACAAAGATACGATATGCATTTATCCATGGGCGGTCCAACTCCTCTTTCTTCCAAATCCGGAATCGTGCGTGGTGTATCCACCCGAACCCGGATAGGGAAAATCTCATTGATATAGCATTTCTGTCGAGGTGCAAATCCTATGTTTTTGAAGAGTTCAACAACAGCAGTTATTTCTTTTTCTTTGTTACTGTTGTTTTTCTTCTCTTCTCTATTCTTTTCTTCTCTTATAAAGTTTTGCTTAAAGCTTGCTTGCAAGTTCTTTCCATAACACTCATTATCAACACTTTGAATCACATTTTTGACTGAATTTTCATTTGTATTTTTTGCAGTCGTATTTTTCATACTTTCCGCACTACTTTTCACGTTGCTTTCCGTGCTGTTTTCCTTGTAGATTTCCTTATTATAATCCGAATGGATTGGCTTGCTGCTCTCCATGCAGACAGTCTTGTTACTATCTACATTCCTGCTTTCCATATAAATTCTCTCTTGGCTATCCATACTGGGTGCACCACTGCTTTTTAGGTAGACTTCCTTGTTATTATCCATGCAAGGTGTATCACCGTTTTTCAGGTAGACTTCCCCGTTATTATTCACACAAGATATATCATCGCTTTTCAGGTAGATTTCCTCGTTATTATCCATGCAGGGTGTATTACCACTTTTCATGTAGATTTCCCCGTTATTATCCACGCAGGGTGTATCATCGCTTTTCATGTAGACTTCCCCGTTATTATCCGTGCAGGGTACATCACCACTTTTCATGTAGGCTTCCCCGTTATTATCCATGCAAGGTGTATCATCGCTTTTCGTATAGATTTCCTCGTTACGATCCATGCAGGACGTATCACCGTTTTTCCCTTCGTTGATTCTGCCCCTTCCTATTGTAGACGCAGTTGCTTTTGCAGATGCTTTCACCGTACTTTTCTTACTGCTTCTCCCTCCCTTACTGCCGGCAGCGGCACGTTGCTCGGAAAGTTTGCTCTGATATCCCATCACCTCGTCCAGATACAGACATCGGAAATACCCGTCCTCTGTAATGAGAAACAAATCGAAGTCCTTAATAAGATGTTGCAGATTTTCCACGGTAGCTCCCCACTGATCGGCCAGCAAATCCAGTTCGTTAAAATCATGTTTGTATTCCTGCTGTTTTCGCAGAAACAATATCGTTTCAAGATACAACCCCAGCCCCATGCATTTCATGTCGGCATTCAGCTTCATCATTTTGTAATCCGACATCAAGCTGCAATTCAGCCGGATAAACTGTTCGGTGTAATCCATTCCTTTGGTTTATTATATAGATGACAAAGTTACGAAAAAAAGTGAAACACAGAAAGATATAGTGATAGAATTGAGTTACAATAGTGTCGGTTGAACTGCCGATTATTCGTAAAGCCATTACAATCCCCGCCGAAACCAAATCCTGCCACCGCTACGTTACTTGTTCGTAACCATGCCCGAAAATAATAGTTACCCCATGGATTAAAAAAACGTCACTGATGAAAATCTTTATCCTCGACACCAAACGCTACAAAAAGGAATAAAATACAGAATCTTTAAAAACTTGTTATTCGCTATTCTCGATAAAAAGCAGTACTTTTGTCCTCATTAATTAATTCACAAATTGAATGATCGCAAAAAAAACAGTCATAAAAGATATTAAGCTCGCCGATTTCCCCGAGGAAATTGACGAGCAAAACAACATAAAAGTGTACGGAGAGACCAGTTGGGAAAATCAATTGGCTGTACTCAGCCATTATCTGCATAACAACGACTGCATCGAAAGCAAAGAAAGTAAGTGGGAAGTGATATACGCCATCCGTGAGTTTTTAGAGCAGAAAAAAGAGAGCAAGAAAGAAGAAATAACGGATGAATATGTGACCAAAGTCGCAGAAGATCCTACCGCATACGGTCTGTTCTCGGATTTCTTCAACGTACCATTTCCTGATCCTAAAAAACCAAAATTCACTTTCATCGACCTATTTGCCGGAATGGGAGGTTTCCGCCTAGCCATGCAGGCGCAAGGTGGCAAGTGTGTATTCTCGTCGGAATGGAACAAATATGCCCAAAAGACTTACTTGGCAAACTTTGGAGAAATGCCTTTTGGCGACATTACAAAAGAAATAACCAAAAGCTATATCCCTCGGAATTTTGATGTGCTATGTGCCGGCTTTCCGTGTCAACCATTTTCTATTGCCGGAGTATCGAAGAAAAAAAGTCTCGGACGGGAAACGGGCTTCAAGGATAAAACACAAGGTACGTTATTTTTTGATGTGGCAGACATTATCAGTCGTCACCGTCCCAAAGCATTCTTTTTGGAGAATGTGAAAAACCTGATGTCTCATGACAAAGGCAACACGTTCAAGGTAATCAAGGGCACATTAGAGGAATTGCGTTATTCACTCCACTACCTTGTCATGGACGGACAAACCTATGTGCCACAACATCGGGAACGTATCATGATAGTAGGTTTTAACCAAGATGTCTTTCATGGAAAAGAGCAATTCGCCTTTCCCGAGCAGAAACAATCAACCCAAAGCATCAAAGAAATACTAGACCCTGATATTGACGAAAAATACACGTTGAGTGATAAGCTTTGGAGCTATCTGCAAAACTATGCAGAAAAGCATCGCGCCAAGGGAAATGGATTTGGTTTCGGAATGGTGGATCTGAATGGCATTTCCCGTACTTTAAGTGCCCGTTACTATAAGGATGGTTCCGAAATCCTTATTCCACAAACAGGAGGAAAGAATCCTCGCAGATTGTCTCCTCGCGAATGTGCCCGACTAATGGGATATCCCGATGAATATCGCCTTAACCAAGTTTCTGATGTACAAGCTTACAGGCAATGCGGGAATTCAGTCGTAGTACCTCTTATTACAGCCGTTTCAGAACAATTAGTAAAAGCCATGTTAAATAATTGATTATTATGAGTGAAATTCTAAATAGTGCCATAGTCAAAGTACAAAATGCCAAATATGCATTTTGCCGTTTCATTACAGCCAATGATACTGGGAAGAACGGTTCACATCAAGCAGGCTTCTATATACCAAAATGCGCAGCGGCACTTTTGTTCGACACTCCGGGAGTGAAAGGTGAAAACAAAGACAAGATGGTAAAGGTCAAATGGCAAGATGATTTTACAACTGACAGCCGTTTTATCTATTATGGGCAAGGAACACGTAATGAATACCGAATAACCCGTTTTGGGAAAGGCTTTCCTTTTTTTGAGGAAGACAATGTAGGCGATTTGCTCATTATTGCCCAACAGAGCGAAGATTATTATTATGGTTTCGTCTTGCAGACAGATCAGGACATTGACGATTTCTTTGCCTATTTCAACCTTTCTCCGGAGAAAACAAATCAATTGATTGATGTTACACAAGCAAGTACACCGGAAAAGCAATTGGAAATCGGCATCCAAGAGCTTGTTGCCTTATACACCGATTTTCCGGAAACCCGGCAAATGGCTCAATTCGCCAGAGACATATATAACAAAGCTCATCATATCACGGACTTTCATATTTGCAAGTTTCCCGATGAACAATTATTAAAATGGATTGATACGGAGTACAGTCTATTCCGCTGTTTCGAGGAGAAAGTTTATGCACCTATTTACAGTGTGCCTTTTTCTAACTGTCAAGAATTGGTCAAATTCTCAAACATCATTCTCAACCGTCGCAAATCCCGCGCAGGCAAATCCTTGGAGCATCACCTTGCAACGATATTCACGGCGGCACAATTGGAATACGAAGAACAAGCCGTGACAGAAGACAATAAAAAGCCCGATTTCCTGTTTCCCAACGGAGAAGCTTACCATAACATGCTGTTTCCTGCTAACAAATTGGTATTTCTTGGAGCAAAAACAACCTGCAAAGACCGTTGGCGACAAGTTCTGAACGAAGCAGACCGCATCGAAACCAAATACTTGTTTACCCTGCAACAAGGCATTTCCAAGAATCAGCTTCGGGAAATGAAGCACGAACACCTTAAACTTGTTGTCCCTGCCTCTTACCGGACATCATTTGACAAAGAGTTCCAACCTGAAATTGAGACATTGGCTTCATTCATCGAAATGGTTAAATTAAAACAAAACAGTAACCCCATCTATTCAGTATAAATCACCTCTTCCCATATTCCGCTTCGCCCTCGGTCACCACGCCGGGGGGATCTTTGTCCTCCGGTATTTCATAAAACATGGAAGGTCGCGACCTGAATCGTTCCAAATACGTATGGTTGATGTAATATTCTATCTCCAGCAACGTCTGCTGCCTCACCGCAGATTTCAACTGACACTCCCACACGGTTATTACCGACCAACCCATTTTACGTAACTTCTCCTTGTTACGCTTGTCCCTCAGCTTATTCCCTTCAATCTTATTTTTCCAAAACTCGCAGTTGGTCTTGGGCATGGTACCGTCCACCTCATGCCCGTGCCAAAAACATCCGTGAATAAAAATCACGATGCCGTATTTGCGCAATACGATATCCGGAGTTCCCGGCAGCCCCTTTACATTTTTGCGGTAACGGTAGCCACGGGAGAAGAGGTAACGGCGCACGATCCATTCCGGTTTCGTGTCCTTGCCCTTGATTTTCGCCATGACGGCGGAACGCTTCTTCTTACTCCAAATATCCATACACTTCGGT
>ENA-OZSP01000315-OZSP01000315.1-human-gut-metagenome-genome-assembly--contig:-NODE-315-length-15086-cov-3.378817_pt1 | contig 15086 bp, 8 predicted proteins | sample MGYA00243282_ERZ653973 | MGnify/ENA primary metagenome ERZ653973 (study PRJEB26926, sample SAMN06164457) | human gut metagenome | biome: ENVO:00009003; feature: ENVO:2100002; material: ENVO:00002003... | reverse complement strand
GTCTCGTGGGCTCGGAGATGTGTATAAGAGACAGGTCCCTGACGCAGGCAGCCCGCTACGAGCGCAGCGAGGCCCGTCAGGGCTACCGCAGCGGTCACTATGGCCGCAACCTCACCACGACCTCCGGCGATGTCACGCTACACGTACCCCGGTTCAAGGGCGTACCTTTCGAGACTGCCATCATTGAGCGGTATCGTCGCCGAGAAAGCAACGTGTCGTCAAAGTTGCGCATGAACATCGAACCCCGACGTGCCACCATGTGCGGGAACACGCCGAAGAGCTTTTCCTGCAGGTCGTGCTTGTGAATACCATCATGATAATAGAGTCCCGCCTGTGCGCCCCAGCAGATGTGAAACGTGGAATAGACGTGCGTCTTCGTTTCGATCTTCGTCGGCATCAGGGTTCAAAACCAGAATCTGCAGCGGTCGGATGTCCTGTGTCACGGTGCGCGTCTCCTCCTTCACGGAGATGTTTTCGCCGGCAATCCGTTCGGTATTTTGATCGGTATCGGGGTTCCTCCTCATTTTTTCACAGTCAGACAAAGAAAGGCGGTCATGGACAACGCACCCATGACCGCCTTTGGAAATTTGTTCGAGCAGCTCTCAGAACAAACCAAAGACGTTCTTGCACATCATCATAACCATACCGATATTCATGCTGCGCACCGTCCTTTCGTCTGAATTCCTTGGGGATATTGTAACGTATTCTGCAGGACTTGTCGAGAAAAGCGCTTACAGGAGCCGATACGTCCAGCCCATATCATCGGCAACCGTCCCGGTTTGCATGCCGTAGAGCGTATCATAGAGCTTCTGCGCCACAGGACCGACCGTCCCATCCGCGACCTGAACATCCGTGCCCATCACATTTAGCCAGCCGATCGGCGAGATGACCGCTGCGGTGCCGCTGGCGAAGATCTCCTGCAGGCTGCCGTCCTTCGACGCGGCAACGACCTCGTCGATCGAGAGCTTCCGCTCCGAGACCTTCACGCCCCACTTTTTCAGCAGCTGGATGACAGAATCGCGCGTGATGCCGGGCAGGATCGTGCCGGAATCGAGCGGCGCGGTGATAACTTCGTCCGCGATGCGGAAGAAGGCGTTCGACGTGCCGATCTCCTCGACATACTTATGCTCCGCCGCGTCGAGCCACAGCACATCCTTGCAGTTATATTTCATCGCGTCCTGACTGGCGCGCATGCCGCCGCCGTAGTTGCCGCCGACCTTGGCATAGCCCGTGCCACCGTGCGCCGCGCGGATGTATTTGTCCTGCACATAGATGCGCGTCGTGGCCAGGCCACCGTCGTTTGCCGCGTAGTAGGAGCCCGTCGGGCTGAGGATGATCATAAATTTGTAGTGCTTGGCCGGCAGAACCGAGAACGAGACCTCATCGCCGAAGATGAACGGCCGGATATACATCGCAGTGCCCGGCGCGGAGGGAATCCAGTCGCGATCCGCCTCAATCACAGCCTTGACCGCCGCGAGGAACAGGTCTCCCGGCAGCTCCGGGATGCACATGCGCTCATTCGTGCGGGCCATACGCTTGATGTTCATGTCCGGCCGGAAAATCTGGACGCCGCCGTCCGGCGTGCGGTAGGCCTTCATGCCCTCAAACATCATCTGTGCGTAGTGCAGCACGCAGGACGCCGGCTCGATGAGGAACGGCTCGTGCGGCACAACGCGCCCGTCGTGCCAGCCCTGTCCTTCGTCATAGTCCATGACGAACATGTGGTCGGTGAAGTATTTCGCAAAGCCCAGCTTCGTCTCGTCGGCAGGACGGGGCTTGGGGTGCGTAGTCCTTATCACAGGGAAGTTGTATTCCATTTTTCATTCCTCCTGATGTTCATAGTACATATAAAAGCTGTTTGTAGGGGTGGAGCATCGATCAGACCCGATAGAGCTCCGCCCTCCGGTCGCGAAAGACATTGATGGAGCTCCGGATTCCATCCAGCATCTCCAGTTCACAATCCGCGGCCAAAATCTGCTCGTCCTGCCCGCCGGCGGCGAGCAGCTCCCCCCACGGATCAATGATTGCGGACGCGCCGCCGTAATGTGTCTCGCCCGCGTCGCCGCAGGAATTGCAGCAGATGACGAACGCCTGATTCTCAATCGCCCGCGCGACCGTCAGCGCCCGCAGATGTCCGATGCGCGCCGCTGGCCACTGGCTCACGACGAAGAGCATGTCCATCCCCTGCACGGCGAGTGTCCGCGTCAGCTCCGGGAAGCGGATGTCATAGCAGATCACAAGGCCGCAGTCGTGTCCGTCGAGCCGGAAGCGGCAGAGATGATCGCCGGGCGTGAAATACGCATGCTCGCCCATCGGCGTAAACAGGTGCGTCTTATCATACTCTGCGACGCAGTTCCCCGCGCGGTCAAAGACGCACGCCGTGTTATAGACCTTTCCGCCGCGCACATTCGCGACGCTGCCCGCCACAAGATTCACGCCAAGCTCCGCAGCCAGCCCGCCGAGTTCGCGTTTCACCCGCGCGCAGTCCCGCTCGGCCAGCTCGGAAAGACGCTCTTTCGGGAAAAACCCGGTGTTCCATGTTTCCGGCAGGACAACCACGTCCGGTCCGCTCGCCATCGCTTCGCGGATGAGCCGCTTCGCTTTCGCGAAGTTCTCCTCCGGCTGCGCGAAGAGCATATCCATCTGGATGCAGGCGGTCTTCATCCGGCGAACTCCTTCCCAGCCTGAAGCGCCTGCATGTTGAGGTCGAAAAGGTCGGCCTTGCGCGCCGGGATGACCTTGTGCAGCGCGTCCGCGAGGCTCTCCTCCCGGACACACCCGGTCTTCGCGATCAGCGCGCCGAGCAGGATCATGTTGGCAAGCGTCGGCATTCCCATGTCCATTGCCATCTTCGTGGCCGGGACGTAATAAGCCTCCACATCCGTGCGCGTAACCTTGCGGGCGATGAGCGTGGAGTCGAGGAAAATTTTCCCGCCCGGCTGCACGGCGTTTTCATATTTATCGAGCGAAGGGTTGTTCATAACCATGAGCACGTTCGGCGTGTTTACGATCGGCGAGCCGACCGGGGCGTCCGACAGAATGACGTTGCAGTTCGCCGTGCCGCCGCGCATCTCCGGGCCATAGGACGGCAGCCAGCTGAGCTCCCGCCCTTCGATGAGGCCCGCGTAGGCCAGAACCTTTCCGGAGAACAGCAATCCCTGTCCGCCGAAGCCCGCAATCACGATTTGATGATCTGCCATCTCTCAGCCCTCCTTGTCTCGGTAGACACCCAGCGGATAGTACGGGATCATCTTCTCGTCGATCCACTCCAGCGCCTTCTGCGGCGTCAGGCCCCAGTTCGTCGGACAGGCCGACAGCACCTCGATCAGTGAGAAGCCCTTGCCCTCCACCTGATAACGGAACGCCTTTTCGATCGCTTTTTTTGCGTTTTTCACGTTTTTCACATTGTTCACGGTCACGCGCTCGAGATACGCCGGGGCCTCCAGCGTCGCGAGCATCTCGCAGATCCGGATCGGCCAGCCGCAGGTGTTGACGTCGCGTCCATAGGGCGACGTCTGTGTGATCTGGCCGGGCAGAGAGGTCGGGGCCATCTGGCCGCCCGTCATGCCATAAATCGCGTTGTTGACAAAGATGACCGTGATATTTTCGCCGCGCGCCGCGGCGGAGACGGTCTCGCAGAGGCCGATGGACGCGAGGTCGCCGTCGCCCTGATAGGTGAAGACGATGTTGTCCGGCAGCGACCGCTTCACACCCGTCGCGACTGCAGGCGCACGTCCATGCGACGCCTCGACCATGTCACAGGTAAAGTAGTCATAGGCCAGTACGGAACAGCCGACCGGCGCAATGCCGATCGTCCGGCCCTCGATGCCGAGCGTGTCGATCGCCTCGGCGACGAGCCGATGGATGATGCCATGCGTGCAGCCGGGGCAGTAGTGGAATACGGCGTCGGTCAGCGCCTTCGGTTTTTCAAATACAACAGCCATCAGTCGTTCCCTCCTTCGTTTGCCTTGCGGATCGCGTCCAGCACCTCATCCGGCGACGGGATCATGCCGCCCACGCGGAAGCAAAGGTCGACCGGCTTTTTGCACGCTACCGCCAGCTGCACATCCTCGCGCATCTGGCCCATGTTGAGCTCTACGCAAACGAACCGCTTCACCTGATCAGCGGCCTTGCGCAGCGGTGCCTTCGGGAACGGCCAGAGCGTGATCGGCCGGATCATGCCGGCCTTGATGCCCTGCTTGCGCGCTTCGACGATCGCGTTGCGCGACACGCGCGCGGTAATACCGCAGGACACGATGCAGACCTCGGCGTCCTCCATCATGAACGCTTCCCACATGCACTCATTCTTCTCGATCTCGGCGTATCGCTCGAAGCGCTCGATGTTCAGCCGCTCGAGCTCCGCCGGGCTGAGGTAGAGAGAGTTGACAACGTGATGCTTCCGCTGGCACTTCGTTCCAGTGACGGCCCAATCCTTTTCAGTTGTGTCCGGGTCACGCGCCTCCGGCAGCTGAACGGGCTCCATCATCTGACCCATCGTGCCGTCAGCCAGCAGCATTGCCGGCATCCGGTATTTTTCCGCAAGGTCAAACGCCTTTCCGGTCAGGTCGGCCATCTCCTGAACCGACGCCGGAGCCAGTACCAGCACATGGAAGTCGCCGTGGCCGGGTCCGCGCGTCGCGAGGAAGTAGTCGGACTGCGATGGCTGAATGCCGCCGAGGCCGGGCCCGCCGCGCTGCACATTGACAATGACTGCGGGCAGATCTGCGCCCGCCAGGTACGAAATGCCCTCGCATTTGAGCGCGATACCGGGGCTGGAGGACGAGGTCATCGCCCGCTTGCCCGTCGCGGCCACGCCGTAAACCATGTTGATGGCCGCGATCTCGCTCTCGGCCTGCAAAAACGTCCCGCCGATCTTCGGCATTTTCTTCGCCATATAGGCCGCGACCTCGGTCTGCGGCGTGATGGGATAGCCCAGATAGTGGCGGCACCCGGCGAGGATCGCGGCCTCCGCGATGGCCTCGTTGCCCTTCATCAATACTTTTTCCTGCATCTTCCTGCCCTCCTTACTTTTCTACCGTAATGACACAGTCGGGACACATCGTCGCGCAGAACGCACAGCCGACGCACTTGTCCGGCTCCGTCAGCTCCACGGGCGCATGTCCCTTTTGATTCAGCCGCGTCTTCGAAAGCGCCAGCAGCCCCTTCGGACAGGCATTCACGCACAGGCCGCAGCCCTTGCAGAGTTCTTCCTGAAATATCAGTTTTGCCATCTTGTGCCTCCATTTATCGTAATTGGTAATATAGCTTCTGGATCTCCATCGGGAACAGGTTTGGAATGCTCCCGCGCAGCGCGTCGCAGAGCCGTGCAGCGCAGCAGGTCATCTTGAGCGGCAGCCCTGCCCGCGCGGCGACCGCTTCCGCATAGGGCATGCTTGACAGCACATCCGCCGCCGCCGTCGCCTGCCCGAGATTCGTATTGTTGACGACTGCCGTGAACGGCAGCCCACAGGCGGCCTCGATTTCCCGCAGCACAAGGATCGTATCCGCTACCGTCCTTGTCAGCGGCCGGGCCCGGTTGATGACGAACAGCATCTCATAATCACCCTCCGCCCGGATCTCCGGAACATAGCGCCCCAGTGCCAACGCTCCGCGGTCGTCTCCGCCGATGTCCAGCACGCCGCATTCTCCCCGCTCCGCAATCAGCGCGTAGGTCTCCTTCGGCATGGCCGGAACATCGAGATTCGAATTTGCAAACGGTGAGACGATCAGTCCGATCCCCTCTTTTTTCAGATCTTCTTCTGAATCCTTCGTCCGGAAATAGGGATTTACAATGTCAAGATCGGCCACAGTCACGGCTTCGCCTTTTCGCCGGAGCCACCGCGCATAATTCAGCGCGATATTCGTCTTTCCACTGCCGTAATGTCCGGCAAAAAGCGTTAGGCGTTTGTGTGTCATAGCCGACTCCTCCTTCAGAGCTTGCTTCTGATGATTTTTCCGCTGGTGGTCTTTGGAAGCGCTTCGCGGAATTCCACAATACGGGGATATTTGTACGGCGCAGTATGCGTCTTGACATAGGTCTGAATTTCTTTTTTCAGCGCGTCCGTGCCCTCGGTGCCCTTGACCAGTACGATGCTGGCCTTGACGACCTGCCCGCGGATCTCATCCGGGGCGGCAGACACACCGCATTCGAGCACATACGGCAGCTCCATGATGACATTTTCGATTTCAAACGGTCCAATGCGGTAGCCAGACGATTTAATGACGTCATCCGCACGGCCGACATACCAGTAGAAGCCGTCCTCGTCACGCCAGGCGAGGTCGCCCGTGTGGTAGAAGCCATCGTGCCACGTTTTTGCCGTGACCTCCGGGCTGTTGTAGTATTCGTAGGCAAGTCCGCAGGGAATGCCGTTTTGAATGTTGATGCAGATCTCCCCCGTGTCGCCGGCCTCCGCTTCATGCCCGCTGCTGTCCAGCAGATGCACATCGTAGAGTGGGACAGGCTTGCCCATAGAGCCGATCTTATGGCTGTCGCCAGCCAGATTGCCGATGATGAGCGTCGATTCAGACTGCCCAAAGCCCTCCATGATGCGCATGCCAGTCGCCTTTTCAAATTGGCGGAAGACCTCAGGATTGAGCGCTTCACCGGCGATAGACGCATGCTGAATAGAAGAAAGATCAAATCGGGACAGGTCCTGCTTGATCAGCATGCGGTACATCGTGGGCGGCGCACAGAATGTCGTGATCTGATACTTCGCAAACATCGGCAGAATTTTTTCTGCATCAAAGCGGTCGAAATCATAAACAAACACAGCCGCCTCACACAGCCACTGACCGTAGAGCTTTCCCCAGAGGCTCTTGGCCCAGCCGGTGTCGGAGATGGTCAGGTGCAGCCCGTCCGGGTTGACCTGATGCCAGTATTTTGCAGTGATAAAATGTCCAAGCGGATATTTATAGTTGTGTGCTGCAATTTTCGGGTATCCGGACGTACCGGAGGTAAAGAACATGAGCATTGGCTCGTCGCCGCAGGGCGCGTCGTCCCTGCGCGTATAGCGGCGGGAAAACAGGCCGTATTCCGCATTGAAATCGTGCCAGCCTTCCCGGCTGCCGCCAACCATGATCTTTGTCAACTTCATCCCGGTGTCGGCCTCTGCAATGTCGACATGGTACGCAGTATCGCCGTCTGCCGTGCAGAGAACTGCACTGACGCCCGCTGCCTGGAAGCGGTAAGAGAAATCATGCTCCACAAGCTGATTGGTAGCCGGAATCGCAATGGCGCCGATCTTGTGCAGACCCAGAATGGCAAACCAGAACTGGTAATGCCGCTTGAGCACGAGCATCACGCGGTCGCCGCGTCGGATGCCGAGCGAGGTAAAGTAATTGGCAGCCTGGCTGGAAGCATCTTTCATGTCCTTGAATGTGAACCGCCGCTCCGTTCCATCCAGAGCCACATGCAGCATGGCGAGCTTTTCAGGCTTTTCACGGCCCAGCGCATCCACAATGTCAAATGCGAAATTGAAGGATTGCTCATTTTTGAAAGCGATGGACTGCAGTTTCCCGTTTGCATCCTCGGGCGCATCGACGAAGCGGGTGTAAATGCGCGCCTCCGGATCCGGACTCTGCGCCGTCTCGATCATGGCAGCGCGGTCGCCGCCGGCCTCCGGGAGGCTCGGCTCCTGTGGGCGGAGCACGATCGCATAGAACAGGCAATCCTGACCGTCCGCAGCAACCATGCCGTGCGGAATGGAGCTGTCATAGTAGATGCAGTCGCCTTCATGCAGAAGCTCGGTATGTCCGCCGACCTGAACTTTCATACTGCCGCGAATGACAAGATCACATTCCTGCCCGACGTGGCTGGTCAGCTCAATGTCCGAATAGAATGCTTCATCAGAGTATTTGTTTTCAACGAACAGCGGGTCTGCAATGCGGTTCTGAAAGCCGGAGGCCATGTTGTAATAGATCATCTCATGGGCCTGCTCGATCTTCTGTCCATTACCCGCGCGTGTCAGCGTATAGGATCGAAGCTTTGGGCTGCTGCCCTCGATGAGATCTGTAACGTCAACGCCAAAAGCCAGCGCGCAGCGGTAGAGAAAAGCGAAGTTGAGGTCGCTCTGCCCGGCCTCACAGCGAAGATATTCTTCTTCGCTCGTGCCTGTTTTCAACGCCATCGTCTGCGCCGAAAAGCCGGAGATCTCGCGCAGCTCTCGGATGCGTCCCGCCATTTCCTGAATTTTGAAGTCCAGCCCTGTGAGTGTTTTTTTCATGGTGTTACCTCCGTGGATGCAAAAAGCCCGTCTCAAAGAAATGATTCTTTGAGACGGGCTGCATACAGCATACCCGCGGTACCACTCAAATTGCACCTGCCTCACGGCAGATACCACTCATCGACTTCCAGCAAAGTCTAAGCACTGACGCAGCTGACGCGGGAGAGGTCTACTTGCCATTACGGGCGTTCTTCTCTCCGGCTCGGGAGCTACAAATTCTGCGCGTCTGTTACCGGTTCACACCATCCACCGGCTCTCTGAAACAGGACTTGCGCGGAACCCTCTCCGTCGTAGCCTTTATTGTTGTTAAGAATCATAACGAAAAAGTATGCAATTGTCAAGAAAAATTTTCGGTGGTTTTCTGTTGTCATCATCCCTGTCTGCCGGAGCTGCATATGGGGGCAAACCAGCGAAACCCAGAGAACACATATTGAGCGCGTATGCCGGTCCGGTTCAATCGCCGCATCGTCGAAAGATCCCGGTCATCAGAGCTTGCTTCGGATGATCTTGCCGCTGATGGTCTTCGGGAGCTCTTCTTTGAACTCCACAATTCTCGGATACTTATACGGCGCGGTATGCTGCTTGACGTAGTTCTGGATTTCCTTCTTCAGCTCCTCCGTGCCCTCGGTGCCCTTGACGAGCACGATGCTGGCCTTGACGACCTGCCCGCGCACCTCGTCCGGCGCAGCGGACACGCCGCACTCAAGCACATACGGCAGCTCCATGATGACGTTTTCGATCTCGAACGGCCCGATGCGGTAGCCGGAGGACTTGATGACGTCGTCCGCGCGGCCAACATACCAGTAGAAGCCGTCCTCATCGCGCCACGCGAGGTCGCCGGTGTGGTAGAGTCCGTCGTGCCAGACGGCCTCAGTGCGCTCCTTGTCCTGATAATAGCCGAGGAACAGCCCGCAGAAGTGCTCTCGTCCTGCGGTATGGATGACGATCTCGCCCGTGTCGCCGTCGGCAGTCGGGGTGCCGTCCTGATTGACAAGGTCGATGCCGTAGCCGGGGATGGGCTTGCCCATCGAGCCGGGCTTGAGCGGCTGGCCGACGAGGTTCGCAATGCCGAGCGTCATCTCCGTCTGGCCGAAGCCCTCGGCGATCTGCAGCCCCGTCGCCTTTTCAAACTGATAATAGACCTCCGGGTTCAGCGCCTCGCCCGCGGTCGTTGCGTGCTGGATGGAACTGAGGTCGAAGCGGGACAGATCCTGCTTGATCAGCATCCGGTACATCGTGGGCGGCGCACAGAACGTCGTGATGTTGTATTTGGCGAACATCGGCAGGATCTTCTCGGCGTCGAACCGATCAAAGTCGTAGACGAACACCGCACCCTCGCACAGCCACTGGCCATACAGCTTGCCCCAGAGCGCCTTGCCCCAGCCGGTCTCGGAGATCGTGAAGTGCAGTCCGCCGGGCTGCACCCAGTGCCAGTACCGGGCCGTAACGTAATGGCCCAGCGCATATTTGTAGCTGTGAACAGCGATCTTCGGATAGCCGGTCGTGCCGGACGTGAAGAACATGAGCATCGGATCGTCGCCGCAGGGCGCGTCGTCCTTGCGCGTGTAGCGCCGGGAGAACAGGCCGTATTCCGCGTCAAAGTCGTGCCAGCCCTCGCGCTTGCCGCCGACGAGAACCTTCGTCAGATGCACACCCGCGTCGGCCTCCGCGATGTCGACCTGATGTGCCGTGTCGCCGTCCGCCGTACAGACGATCGCGCTCACGCCCGCCGCCTTGAAGCGATAGGTGAAATCATGCTCCATCAGCTGGTTCGTCGCCGGGATGGCGATCGCGCCCAGCTTATGCAGACCGAGGATTGCAAACCAGAACTGATAGTGCCGCTTGAGCACCAGCATCACGCGGTCGCCGCGCTTCACGCCGAGTGACGTGAAATAGTTCGCCGCCTGACTCGAAGCGTCCTTCATGTCCTTGAACGTGAACCGCCGCTCAGTCCTGTCGTTTGCGATATGCACCATCGCGAGCTTGTCCGGCTCACGCCGTGCGAGGCCGTCCACGATGTCGAATGCAAAATTGAATTTGTCCTCGTTGTGGAACTCCAGCCGCTCCAACGAGCCGTCTTCCTTTTCCACCCCGTGGACAAACTGGTCACAGAGCAGCTGCTGCTCCGGCGTCTCCTCCAACGCCCGTGTCCGCACGGACAGGTCCTGCTCCTTTTCGCTGCTCGCCATGATCATTGCGAGGAATACACAGTCCTGCCCATCCACGGCGATCATGCCGTGCGGCGTGGAGCTCTTGTAGAAGATGCTGTCGCCCTCGTGGAGGACTTCCTCGTGCTCGCCGACACGCACACGGAGCGTCCCCTTCACGACGAGGTCAAATTCCTGTCCGGCATGCGTCGTGGTGTGGATCGGCTGGCTCTGCAGCTCCTTGGAATACTGATAGGTGACCCAATACGGCGTCGCCAGCTTCTGTCGGAACATTGCCGCCATATTCTGAATGGTGATGCCGTCCTCGCTGGCCGTCACCGGACCCATGCCCCGGCGCGTCACCGTGTAGCTCGAGAGCTTGGCGCTCTGGCCTTCGAGCAGATCCGTCAGTTCCACGCCGAACGCCAGCGCGCACTTGTGCATGAACGTAAACGGGAAATCGACCGTGCCCTGCTCATAGCTGTGATACTGCTCGACGCTGACCTCGGTCTTCTCGGCCATCTCCGCTTCGCTGTAGCCGACGATCTCGCGCATCTCGCGGATTCGCTCTGCGATCTCCATCAGCGGGTTGGCAGTCGGCTTCTTGGTTTGCATCATCATAGTGGGTTCCTCCTGTGTTAAACTGTGTAAGTTACTTCGAACGAAAAAACTCGCCTCAAGGATTCCTAAGAATCTTTGAGGCGAGTTTGTGAATCACAATACCCGTGGTACCACTCAAATTGCAGCTCTGAGAACTGCCGCTTCAGGCTCTGACAAGCCCTATCCCGTAACGTGGGCGGACGAGAGGCGTCTACTTGCGAATGGTGTTCGGGCCTCCAGCTCGGAAGTGATAGGTCACAGGAGTTCGTGCTGCCGGTTTGCACCAACCACCGGCTCTCTGAAAGCAGTCCGTCCGACCGTCTTCGTCACAGCTTTTTTTGATTTGAACTTGCCCCAAATTTAACACAGTCTTTGCAGGCTGTCAAGTATAAATTTTACTAATACCGGCTATCGGTGCTTACCGCTTCACCTGCTCGACGGTCTGCGCCGTGTCGATCCCGGCCGCGCCCTCCAGGCCGAAGCGCTCCGTCGCCTCCTCGCGCATCTTGTATTTCAGGATTTTTCCGGCTGCGTTCATCGGGAATGCGTCGACAAAATCGATGTATTTCGGCACCTTGTGCCGTGCCATGCTGGCCTTGATATAGTCCAGCATCTCCTCCACGGTCACGCTGCCGGGCTCCTTGAGGATGATGCAGGCCATGGCCTCCTCGCCGTATTTCTTGTCCGGCACGCCGATGACCTGTACGTCCTTGACGGCCGGGTGGGTGTAGATGAATTCCTCAATCTCCTTGGGGTAGATGTTCTCGCCGCCGCGGATGATCATGTCCTTCAGCCGCCCGGTGATGCGGTAGCAGCCGTTTTCGTCCCGGCAGGCCAGATCGCCGGAGTGCAGCCAGCCCTCCTTGTCAACGGTGGCGGCCGTGGCCTCGGGCATCTTGTAGTAGCCTTTCATGGTGTTGTAGCCGCGCGAGCAGAACTCGCCGTTGACGCCGTCCGGCACTTCCTCGCCGGTCTCGGGGTCGATGATCTTGCACTCGATGTGCGGGAAAGCGTAGCCGACCGTGTTGCACCGCAGATCGAGCGGGTCGCCGCAGGCGCTCATGGTGCTGCCGGGGGCGGATTCGGTCTGGCCGTAGACGCTGACGATGTCGGTCATGTGCATCTCGTCCGGCTGGGCAGCCCGGCGCATGAGCTCCGGCGGGCAGCCGGAACCAGCCATGATGCCGGTGCGCATGTAGGAAAAATCGGTCTTTTTGTAGTCCGGATGGTTGAACATGGCGATGAACATCGTCGGCACACCGTTGAAGCAGGTGATGCGCTCCTGATTGATGCAGGCGAGCGAGACCTTGGCCGAGAAATACGGCATCGGGCAGAGCGTCGCGCCGTGCGTCATGCAGGAGGTCATGGAGAGCACCATGCCGAAGCAGTGGAACATCGGCACCTGAATCATCATCCGGTCGGCCGTGGACAGATCCATCCGGTCGCCGATGCATTTGCCGTCGTTGACGACGTTGTAGTGCGTCAGCATGACGCCCTTCGGGAAGCCCGTTGTGCCGGAAGTGTACTGCATGTTGCACACGTCGTCCGGCCGCACGCCCGCGGCCATGCGCAAAATCTGCTCGCGCGGGACCATATTGGCCCGATCCATCGCCTCGTCGAAGGTCAGGCAGCCCGGCATCCGGAAGCCGACGGTGATGACGTTGCGCAGGAACGGCAGCTTGCGGCAGTGCAGGGCGGAGCCGGGCTTTGCGTCGGCCAGCTCCGGGCAGAGGGTCTGGATGATCTCACGGTAGTTCGAGTCCAGACAGTGGTCGATCATGACGAGCGTATGCGTGTCGGACTGCCGCAGCAGATATTCCGCCTCGTGGATCTTGTACGCCGTGTTGACCGTGACGAGCACGGCGCCGATCTTCGTCGCGGCCCAGAAGGTGATGAACCACGCGGGCACGTTCGTGGCCCAGATGGCGACCTTGCTGCCCCGGCGCACGCCGAGCGAGACGAGCGCGCGGGCAAAATCGTCCACGTCGTCGCGGAACTGCGCGTAGGTCCGCGTGTAGTCGAGCGTCGTGTATTTGAACGCGTACTGGTCCGGGAATTCCTCGACCATCCGGTCGAGCACCTGCGGGAAGGTCTCGGAGATGAGGCTGTCTTTCTTCCAGACGAACTTGCCGGTATGCGCGGCGTTGTCGTAGAGCGTCTTTTTCTTGCCGCGCGGGGAATCGAAGCGGTGCATGTAGTTGACGAAATGTGGGAAGATGACCTCCGGGTCGGTCAGGTCGGGCATCCATTCCGGCTTCCACTCGAGCGAGATGAACCCGTCATAGTCGATGGAGGACAGCGCCTGCATCATGCTGCCGACGGGCAGCGTGCCCTCGCCGATGAGGTCATAGCTGCCGTCGTCGTCCGAGTCGCGCAGGTGAACGTGGCGGACGTAGGCACCGAGGTTTTTGATGGTCGTGTCGGCGGATTCGCCGTGGTCCCGGTAGGGATGGTGCATATCCCAGAGCGCGCCCAGCTGGTCGCAGGCAAACGCATCGAGCAGCGTGCGCAGCCGGGCCGTGTCGGAAAAGACGCCGCTGGTCTTGAGCAGGATCGTGATCCCCTGCGCCTCGGCGGCAGGGAGGAGCGCTTCGAGTGCGGCGGAGATCCGCGCGTCGTCATCGCGCTGCGCAGTCACGGAGACATACGGACACTGCACGTCGTGCGCCAGCTGCATGAGGGCTGTCACGGTCTCGGTGCAGTCCTCGCCCGCGATGTCGCAGGCGGTATCGAAGCACGGGATGCACAGGCCCTTCTGCCAGAGCTCCCGCGCCGTCGCGGCGGCGGTATAGCGGTGCAGCGGGCCGCCGCGGCCGGTCAGCTCCGGCGTTTTGTGGACGTTATAGAGCTCGATGCCGCCGAAGCGCATGGTCTCGGCCATCTGCACCTGCTGCTCCCAGGGGATCTGCTGCCAGCCGCGTGTGGAAAACGATACATTCATGTGCTGCTTCCTCCTCAGGCGTTCGCCGCTTCTTCGTAGACGATCTTGTTGATGGCGTTGAGATACGCGTGCACGGACGCGCCGATGATATCGGTCGAGATGCCTCGGCCGGAATAGAGCTTGCCGCCGCTGCGGAGCTTGACGACCGACTCGCCCATGGCCTCGCGGCCCTCGGTGACGGCCTGGATCTGGAAATCATCCAGCTCGTAATGGCGGCCGAGGATCGATTCGATGGCCAGAAACGCCGCGTCGACCGGGCCGTCGCCCAGGCTCACACCCGAGAGCGTCTGGCCGTTTTTCGTGAGCTTCATCTGCGCCGAAGCGCTGATGGTGTTGCCGGTGTTGATGACGTAGCTTTCGAGCCGGTACGTCGGCGGCACCTGCAGCGCGGCGGAGGCGATGATGGCGTCGAGCTCCTTCTCTCCCACGGTCTGCTTCTTCGCCGCGATGCGGCAGAAGGCCTCGTAGACCTTCGCCCCGTCCTCCTCCGAAAGATCGTAGCCGAGGGCGGCGGCCATCTTCATGACGGCCTCCTGCGTGTCATGCACGGTCAAAACTGCGCCGGAGGAGGTCTGCACGCCGTTGTCAAACGGCGAGAGCTGGCTGCGGCCCGTCTGACACATCCAGGCGATCTGTGACAGCAGGCGGTTCATCTGCGTGAACTGCAGCGTGCTGACGACGCCGAAGTCCTGGGCTTTGGCCGCCAGCAGCTTCGCCATGTGCGCGAGGTTCGCAGTGTCGACGCAGTAGGCCGCGGCCTTGATCTCGCCGGCCCCGGCGGCGATGGCGCTCACGGCGCACGCGTCCGCCATCGACAGCGCGTCCGAGCAGCTCACGCCGAAGCGCACGTCCTTCGTCTGCGGCACGGCCTCGTAGATCCCGCGCACGAAGCTGCCGAACGCGTCCGGCAGCATGTTCCCCGCTGCGTCGCAGACGGTCACGCCGGCCGCGCCGGCCGCGATCGCGGTCTGCAGCGCCTCAGCGAGGAAGGCGGGATCGGCGCGCGTGGCGTCGTCCGCGAGGAATTCCACGTCCTCGCAGACCGCCCGCGCCGCCGCGACGGTCTGGCGGATCGCCTCGAGCATGGCGGCGGGCTTTTTGCCCGCGAGGTATTCCATCTGCACGGCGCTGACCGGCGCGGGGACCTGGATGCGCGGGTGCTTCGCCTCCCTGAGC
>ENA-OZSP01000306-OZSP01000306.1-human-gut-metagenome-genome-assembly--contig:-NODE-306-length-15313-cov-4.322192_pt1 | contig 15313 bp, 18 predicted proteins | sample MGYA00243282_ERZ653973 | MGnify/ENA primary metagenome ERZ653973 (study PRJEB26926, sample SAMN06164457) | human gut metagenome | biome: ENVO:00009003; feature: ENVO:2100002; material: ENVO:00002003... | reverse complement strand
TTTCCTGTCTCTTCTTTTCTTCCTCTTCCTTGCGTTTGTTCTCCTCAACCTTGCACTTACAGATACATGGAACAATTATCTCCCTGCCGCCGGTAAAATCCGACGCTGGCAACCTGGTCTGCTTTTTGGTTCTGCAGACTCCGCAATAAAGCAGTCCGTCTTTACCGATGTAGTCGCCCTCATTCTGCTCTGTCTCGAATGCTTCTGCAGGTAAAACCTTCTGCAAATCCAAATCCATCATCACTCACTCCTTCCAAACGGATTCTCATTGTCGTCGTACTCAGCTTCGCTCTGAACCGGCTTGTCCTTTGGCAGATAGTCCAGGAACGGTGTTGACTCTCCTAAGAATGTCTTGCCGTGTTTTATGTACATTGTCTCCGTTCTCTGCTTCTTGCACTGTGCCGCATAGTTCTTTACTGCTTCATACAACTGCTCATGTGAGAAACCATCTTCCAGGCGTGCCTTATACTTCTTGTAAGCCTGTCCTTTATCAACCTTCCTCGGGTATGCCTCCCACAGTTCCTCGAAATCCGTGGTGTAATTACCAATCGCCTTATTTGACTTCTGTTCTGCAGGCAGTACCGGTTCTTTCGGTTCCGGAAGTTCCGGCGTTTCTGTGCTTTCTCCTGCCAGCGCTTCCTTCTCAGCCTTCATGCGGTTGTAATATTCTCTCTGCCTGTCAGCCTCACTGGACGACTGGCCGATGAAGTTCTGAATATCCATCATGTAGATTGCTCCGTTATCGAGCATCTCGATTAAATCCAGCCTCTTGAATACATCCAATGCTTTCTCGACGGTGCCTACCTGGTGCCCTGTCAAAGTTGCCAGGATTTCCGGCGTGTACGGAATCACATTTCTATACATCAACCTGCCGGAATTGCTCAGGCTTTTCAGATAGAGTTTCAGCAGGATATTACTGTATAAATATCCGTCCTTCATACTCTCTAAAATCTTCATCTCGTCCGTGTCGAAAAAGTCCTCTTTCAGCTTTAGGTAGTAATACTTTCTGTTGTCTGCCATTCAGTCACCGCCTATCTCCTTAAATGCCTGCTGTCAAGTCCATAATCGAGATCGGCTTTTTTAACACTCTGTTGTGTCTGCAGCAATCGCACAATTCGCATCTGTCCGGCTCAACCTCTCCATTCTTGACTCTGAGGATTCTCGGCATATTCATCTCTACCATGTGCAACGCTTCCTGCAGATAGTTGTCTGTTACGTGGATAATGCGGATGTCCGGCTCTGTCTGCTTTGTTGCTCCCGCAATGAAGAACGGCAGCTTCTCGCCGGTATTCTGTCTCACAATTTCCTGGTAGACCGCACCCTGGATGTCGTAACCCCAGTAACGGACAAAATCGAGGTAGCCGATGTCTTTTACCCACTTCAAATCCGTAATGGATGCCATGACCTTCAAATCAACGATAGCCACTCCCGGAATGTATGAGTCCATCTTGATCTTCCACTTCGCCCCGAACAGTTCTCCTGTCATAATGACCTGCTTCTGACCGCTCATATACTTCATGAAGTATTCGTCTCGCTCGATACGGGCGATGATCTCCTCTGCCTGCTTGAAGTTTGCCTTTAACTCTCCCTTCTGAGTGAAGATTTCCGGATTGTCCTCTTTGAACTGATCCAGGCTTCCCTCAAAATAACTGTCTACATAGCTTCCTACCAGCAGTGCTGTACTCTTTTCATCCTCCCAGCGTCCGTTCAGTTTCTCCATTCCGTAGAACTCGCAAGGCATCTTGCCGTAGGTTCCGGCAAAATCCTTATATCCCGATACGCTCATGTACTCCTTGTTAGCCTCCTGGCTGTAATAATTTTCTGATGTCAGCTGCATTCTTCTTCCTCCTATTCAACCTCTTCCAAATCTAAGCCGCCGATCTGCTGTTCCTCTTCTTTCTGCTCGATATTACCGAACGGGTCCTGTGCCTCTACGATGTCTGGCTGGTTGTCACCGTAACTTCCTTCGCCGTCCTCGTCGTAAACTTTCTGATCGTCCTGGATTGCTCTCTGCATATCCACTGACAAAATACCCCACTTGCTTAGGAGCATCTTGATAACCGTCTTTAATGCCATTGCCTCAAAATCTGTCGTCCACTTACTGCCCTTCTTGTTATTTTCCAAGTCGTATCTGTACGCTGTCGAATACTTGCGGGCATGGTTCTCAACCTCTGCCGTTGTCATAAACAGTTCTTTTCTGAAACCTGTCAATAACTTAAACCAGGCATAATAGCCAGCGATGTTCTCCGATTTTCCTTCGGCTCTCTGCGTACACTTCGAGAAGTCCGTCACAAACTCAACCTCTCCGGTAATCGGATTGTATGAAACCAGCTCGTCCTTGTAGACAACCGAGCAGTTCATCTTTTCATAATATCCGGAGCGAATCGCCAGCTGGATAAATCCCTTGTACATCATCTGAAACTGTGCTTCCGGATGTTTCTCCCACTGTCTCGTCTGTGGATTGTATTTATTGTTGTTGTAGGGCACGATTGCCGCAAACCCTAAATTACTGTCAATCGGTAAATCGTATGTTGCTGCCACAAACGCCGCACTCATGATCGTTGTTGCCGGGCATTTCTTTAACTGTGCTGATCCAGCAACCACATTCGTAATGGATGCCAAAAACTGCGGTGCTTTCTGCCCTAAGACTTCCGTAAATTTCTTCTTTACTGCATCCTGGGAAATCATGCTCTTAACCTGCGCTGCTACATTTAACTGCGTTCCCTGCTGTGTTGCCACTGCATTCTGTTCTGCCATACTACCTTTCCTCCTTTTCTGCTTCCGTGAGACTTTCGCCACACAACTTTAATATTTCTTCTGCGCTCATATCATCCACGCATTCTTCACAAATCTTCCCTTCCGGAGAGTCCCAAAACTTATCTCCTGCCAGGATTCCATACCCGCATTTCACACATTCGTGAACCGGTACCGGCTCCGGTGCGTTCGGGCATCTTGGATGGCAGGGGTTCATACCGCATTCTGCACACATATTCCTTCTGCCTCCAATCTTCTCAAAAACGTCGTAGCGTTTACCGAGCATCTGAACAGATAGTTCTTAACCTCGTCCTTGAATAACAACGGCAGGTATTCCTCTCTGTTCTCAATCTTGCTTATATCCATCTTCCGGTTGCACAACCATAAGATTTGCTCAGCCTCTTCATCTGAGATGTGAATTTCTTTCTCTCTGTACTCGTCTACGATTTTCTGCAGCTCTTCGCTCATAGGCTTTCTCCTCTCTCCATTCTTCGATGAAGTCCGGCAGGTACATTCTCGCCTCATTTACGAAATATCCGACGATCAACACCACTGGTAAAACCAGCCACTCACCGCCGTAGGCTTTATAACCTCTCTCGATGTACGCTGCTTCAACCGATACTTTTGTGAGAACCAGTCCCAGGCTTACCCAAAACCAATACAGTCTCACAAATCTTCTGACTTTCTTTCTAAATTTTCTCATACCGCCTGTTCCTTTCACTTATAGAAGTAATGTTTGCCGTACTTGAAAAGAAATTCCAAATTCTCGCTATGCCACTTACTGTCGCTCTTGCTCTCAAAATACAAAGCATCCTGGCTTTCATTCCAATGGTCTACCTGGATCAGCTTCAATGCTTCGTAGCACTCTTCATCCGGCTCTACTGCGTCGTATCTTCCGTTTGCTACTGGACTGAACTGGTTCTTCTGAAAAATCACTTCCTCGATTGTGTCCGGGAACTCATCGCTCCAAACTCTGTTGAGGACTACCAGCATAACCAGTGCCTTTCCTTTCACGCCTTCACTCTCAGCTTCGGCCATTGCTATCTTGCATAGCAGGTAAGAATCGTCCTTGTCCCAATCCATACTTGCAATCAACGGTTCTTCTGTCTCAACTGCCTTTGCTGTCTCCGTTGGCTGTGTTGTCTCTTCAACCTCCGGCATATACGTCGTCTCTGTCACTTCCTCTGTGGCTATGTAGACCGGCCGGCTTTTTTCTTTCTCCTGCCCGAGCGTTTCTGAAATGCCACTTACTGCAAAACAGGCAGCTCCGACCATCGTTGCCATTCTTGCCGCAAACAATATTCTTCGCTTACTTGCTTTCTTCAATTCTGAACTCCTTTCCGGCGTTGCTCCGGCTTACTTGCCGTTCAAATACTTCTCTCCGGCAATTTTCATTTCGCTTATTACCTCTGCCATCTTTTCGAGCTGCCCGATGGTTTTTTCCAAGGCTGGTAATTCATCCTTTGTGATTTTTCCATCTGCAGTTATCTCGATCAGACTGTCCCGCATATTCTTCAATGAATCCTCATTGAAGTTCTGCAAAAGCCTTAATGCAATTCCTTCTAAACTTTTCTCTTCGGTTGCCAGTGGTAGGAATCCGTGTACCGGGCATTCTCGCATACAGTACCCAGTAATCAATTCCGGGGCGTTGTAGAGGTCAGCCATAAGCACCACCTTGTCCACTGGGACAACCTTCGTATTGCCAAGCTCGTAATCTGCCAATGTTGAAACCGATATTCCCAACAGTTCTGCAGCTCCTTCACGGCTCCATAGCCTCTCGTTGTACGTTGCCGCCTTTTTCCTGGCCTGGAAATACATATTTGTGTTCTCGTTTGTAGGGCCTCTTCCCATTTCTTGTTACCTACCCTTCCGCTATAATTTACTTATCAGCTGGAACAGCGACCAGGTTGATTCCGAGCAGGTTATTCACCCCGCTTACGATTGCTTCGTTCATCATCTTGCCGTTAATTACCAGTGACAGCCGATCCCTGGAGACATCCAGCTGCTTCGCCAGCTCATTGACGGTCATGCTCTGTTTTACCAGTTCCACCTTCACTGTCTGACACCATTCATCGGACGGTGTTTCGGTTCTCTCCGGCAGTCCTTCCGTTCCAAGCACTTCGTTGATCTTCTCAGCGATTACCTTATAACTTGAATTGGAATATCTGCCGTTGACTACCTGGGAAACAGTAGCATTGCTGTAACCGATTTTTTCGGCCAGCTGCTTCAATGTCATATCGTGGTCGATTACTGCTTTTTTAACAGCTTTGCCCCACTGTGATGTTTCCTGCTTCATGCTTGCGTTTCACTCCTTTCTCGCATTTGTGTAAAAACTATTTATCTTTTCTGATTTGCGTGCTATAATGTAAGTAAACCTCTTTACAAACTCGCAAACAGACGCACGAAATACAAGCACAATCTCTCGGCTCGCAACTTTGAGTTGTTTTGTATTTCATATATTTATTATAGCACGTATCTGCGAGTTTGTAAATGTTTTTACTCTTATTTGCGTATTATTTTTACCACGGAGGTTGCCTATGGAAATCATCGAAAGAATCACTGAAACCCTTGAAAAAACGGACAAAAAGGCTACTGATCTGTGCGACCGCCTCGGCATTCGGACATCAACGATGTCTACCTGGAAAACTCGCAATAGCGACCCGCCAGCAAAATACATCAAGCCGATTGCAGACTTCCTGGGCGTGTCAGTTCATTACCTATTGACCGGTGAAGAGGCTCCTGCCCGCAAGCTCACCACTGCAGAAGAGGACGAACTTCTCGAACTATACCGGGCATTGCCACAGAACAAACAATTTGAGTTTATCGGGGAACTCAAGGGATTTCTGAAAGCCTATACAGAGTCTCAGAAATACCTCGACAAAGAAAAAAGATTATCAGTTTAGAATGGTACCGACTTTACGGCCAGTACTGAGGAGATGTGCCTATGAATAACAAATACTTTGAGCTGGCACGCAATGAGGAGAGGTCCGGGAACGATGCCGCTGCATTGCTTCTTTATCTCTCCTCTTTTTGTGACAGTTGCAATCACGGCACCAGGAATCGCTCCTATGGTGTCGTAGCGAAGATCCGGCACCTGCAGCACCGGCTTATGCTCACTGACCTGCAGTTGTTCGGATTGGTTCACTCATACGGTCCGCTTACGGACTCTGAGTGCAAGAAACTTTTAGACTGTTCCATACGTGGTACCGGTATCTCCGGTTACGCCTATGGATATTAACAAATTCTCAGAGCGTCTTTCGCATTGTATGCAGGAACACCACTTGAACGGTAACGACCTTGCCGCTCTTTCCGGTGTGACTGCCGCTACAATCTCACGCTACCTCAATGGACTGCGAACACCGACCGTCGATAATGTCGTGCTACTGGCTGATGCCCTCGATGTGTCCGTAGATTACCTTCTTGGACGGCATAATGTCCCGGACGATAAAATGCTCGTGTCCTTGTATTCCATCGCTTCCAGCGACGATAAGCGTGTCCTATGGACGCTCCTAGAAAGATACGGAGGAAACCATGGAACAACTAAACGGCAATGAACCATTTACCCTGCACGGTTCCGATACTTCTATCATGCTGCAGGATTTTTGGCGTTGGGCGTATTCTGATCTGCTCAACAATACCCACCGTGGAGTGCTTGCTGAATTTCTCGTACACTCTGCCCTTGAAACAAAAGATGTCACACGTGCCGACTGGCTACCGTTCGACCTTACTTCTCCTTCCGGTCTCCGGATCGAGGTCAAGTCGTCTGCCTATCTGCAGGCGTGGACTCCGGAAGATGTGTTCTCGCAGATTAGCTTCGACATTGCAAAGAAATTTGCCTGGGATGGAGCTACCTACGCCTCTATGGCTATGCGTAACAGTGATTTGTATGTGTTCTGCGTCTTTACCGCTCGTACACGTGATGTTTCAATTCTTGATCTCGACTACTGGGACTTTTATGTTCTACCTACCTCGGTTCTTAATGAGAAGGTGCCGGAGCAGAAAACAATCACGCTCTCTTCTCTCCTTAAACTCGAACCAGCAAAAACGAATTTCGCTGGCCTGCCTGCGGCTGTGGAATCAGTAAGGTTGTCAAATGAAACTACCTAACGGCTACGGCAGCGTGACAAAACTTTCCGGAAACCGTCGTAAGCCTTACCTGGCCCGTGTTACTCTCGGCTGGATCACGGACGAACAGACTGGAAAGACCGTACAGAACCGTGTTCCTCTTGGAACATTCAAGACTAAGAAGGAAGCTCTGCAGGCACTCGCTGAGTACGGAGCTAATCCTTACGATATACAAAATGCCGCTATGACCCTGGCGGAACTCTACGACAAATGGACTGCAGCTTACTTCCCTACCCTGGAAAGTGAATCGTCCTGCCGTACCATCAAGTCAGCGTGGAGCTACTGCCACGCCATTGCCGGAATGCGTGTTAAGGACCTGCGTGCCCGCCACATCAAGGGCATAATGGAAGATGGCTACATCATTCCTTCACGTGGAGCCAATAAGGGCGAAAAGGTGCTTGCGTCTGCAGGCACAAAATCCCGGATCAAGTCTATGTTTAATTTAATGCTGGACTATGCGCTCGAATATGAGCTTGTTGATAAGAACTACGCCCGCACATTTGAACTGTCGGACGACATCATCAAAGAAAAGGAAGAAGCAAAACGTGGCCACATCATCTTCCAGGACTCAGAGATGCAGACGCTTTGGGAAAACGTCGGCAAAATCCGGTTCGTGGACTGGGTTCTCATACAGTGCTACATGGGATGGCGACCGCAAGAACTCGCCATACTGGAATTAGAGGACGTGCATCTTGAAGAACGCTATATTGTCGGTGGTATGAAAACACAGGCCGGGCGACACCGTATGGTGCCTATCCACCCAAAAATATTTGACCTGGTTAAGAAAAACTACGACTATGCCCTTGAACTTGGAAGCCACCGGCTCTTTAATGATCCGGATTCTCCGAAGGGCGGCATGGCAATCACCTACGACAAATATGCCGGCCGTTTCGATAAAGTGATCGCCGCTCTCAAACTCAGAGACGATCATCGGCCGCACGACCCTCGAATGACATTCATCACCATGGCAAAGAAAGCCGAGGTTGACGAATACACCATCAAAAAACTTGTCGGTCACAGAATCACCGACATAACAGAGGCGGCTTATACAGACCGTGACTTAGAATGGCTCAGAGCCGAACTGGAAAAGATACCGTAACCCTCGTGGTTGCGGTATTTCCGCATTCTGCAGGTAACTGAAAAAGTGTTACCTTCTCCATGTTTCCTACTTGTTACCTACCGGTTTCCTACTTTCCCATTTTCACCACTTTTTACACCATCTCACACCCAATTTCATTTTTCCACTTCCAGGCACCAAAAAAGTACCGCAATCGCTGTGATTACGGTACTTCCTGGGTTTAACGTCTTTTCAATTTGTAAAGTCTATTTAGAACTTTCCAGCCTCGGCTGCTTCCTCAATGGAAACAGCAACAGCTACAGTAGCACCAACCATAGGGTTATTACCCATTCCGATTAATCCCATCATTTCAACGTGAGCTGGAACTGATGAAGAACCTGCGAACTGAGCATCTGAGTGCATACGTCCCATAGTATCTGTCATACCATAAGAAGCAGGACCTGCTGCCATGTTATCTGGGTGAAGTGTACGTCCTGTACCACCACCTGAAGCTACTGAAAAGTACTTCTTTCCAGCTTCAAGTCTTTCCTTCTTATATGTACCTGCAACTGGATGCTGGAATCTTGTAGGGTTTGTTGAGTTACCTGTGATAGATATATCAACATTCTCCTTCCACATGATTGCAACACCTTCTGTTACATCGTTAGCGCCATAGCAGTTAACCTTAGAACGAAGACCATCTGAATATGCTGTTCTAGAGATTTCCTTTACTTCGCCTGTTGAATAATCCATCTCTGTCTCAACGAATGTGAATCCGTTAATTCTTGAGATAATCTTAGCAGCATCCTTACCAAGACCGTTAAGGATAACTCTAAGAGGTTTCTGTCTAACCTTGTTAGCCTTCTCTGCAATACCGATAGCACCTTCAGCAGCAGCGAATGATTCATGACCTGCAAGGAATGCAAAACATTCTGTCTCTTCTTCAAGTAACATCTTTCCTAAGTTACCATGTCCAAGACCAACCTTTCTCTGGTCAGCAACTGAACCTGGAATACAGAATGCCTGAAGACCTTCACCAATAGCTGCAGCAGCTTCTGAAGCCTTTCTTGCACCCTTCTTGATAGCGATTGCTGCACCTACTGTGTAAGCCCAGCATGCATTTTCAAAACAAATTGGCTGGATACCCTTAACCATAGCATATACATCTAATCCGGCATCCTTAGTAATCTTTTCAGCTTCTTCAATACTAGCTATACCATAGCTGTTAAGAACTGAAGTAATCTTATCTATTCTTCTCTCATATGATTCAAATAAAGCCATTCTAATTGTCCTCCTTACTTAACTTCTTCATCTGTTCTTGGGTCAATAATCTTAACAGCATCTGCAACTCTTCCGTACTGTCCGCAAGCCTTCTCATATGCTGTTGTAGGGTCATCACCCTTCTTAATGAAGTCTGTCATCTTACCAAGGCTGACAAACTTGTAACCGATAATCTGGTTGTCCTTATCAAGGGCGATACCTGTTACATAACCTTCAGCCATCTCAAGGTAACGAGGACCTTTCTTTAATGTACCATACATAGTACCAACCTGAGAACGAAGTCCCTTACCAAGATCTTCAAGACCGGCACCAACTGCAAGTCCACCCTCAGAAAATGCACTCTGAGTTCTTCCGTAAACAATCTGTAAGAATAACTCTCTCATAGCTGTGTTAATTGCATCACAGACAAGGTCAGTGTTAAGAGCTTCCATAACTGTAAGTCCTGGTAAAATCTCTGCTGCCATAGCTGCTGAATGTGTCATACCTGAACATCCGATAGTCTCAACTAAAGCTTCCTGAATGATACCTTCCTTAACATTAAGAGTAAGCTTACATGCACCCTGCTGAGGAGCACACCAGCCTACACCATGTGTAAAACCTGAAATATCTTCAACCTTCTTATTCTGTACCCATTTACCTTCTGTTGGCACTGGAGCTGCTCCATGATGAACGCCCTGTGCTACTGGACACATATTCTCTACTTCCTGTGTGTAAATCATCTTATTACTCCTTTCGTAATTCATAGTGTTTACTATAAATGAAACGACGGCCAGAAGCCGTCGTCCAAGCCTTGACTATTTTCTCACAAACTTTTGCATTAGTCAATGTGAGACACAACATTTTTACATTAATAAAACAAAAATTTCACATAATTATCTCTTAGTTACTACTTCGCCCTGCTTCTTATATATAGAACCTGCCGGAATAAAGCCTCTTACGCTTGAAAGCGGATAAATATTACTCTCTCTTCCAACAATTGTTCCAGGATTAAGTACGCTGCCACAGCCAACCTCAACATTATCTCCAAGAAAAGCACCAATCTTTTTGATACCTGTATCAATATTGCAGTCAGGTCCTTTAATAGTAATAAGCTTCTTGTCAGACTTAACATTAGAAGTTATAGAGCCCGCTCCCATATGAGCCTTGAATCCAAGAATTGAATCTCCAACATAATTATAATGTGGAACCTGTACCTTATTAAAAAGAATTACATTCTTAAGCTCAGTTGAATTACCAACAACAGCGCCTTCACCTACAATAGCTTTTCCACGGATAAATGCACAGTGTCTTACCTCAGCATCTTTACCGATAATTGCAGGTCCTGCAATATAAGCTGATGGAAATACATTTGCAGTTCTGTGAACCCATATATTCTCCCCACGCTTCTCATATTCATCTTCTGGCAGTGCATTGCCAAGTTCTACAATAAAATCACCAATCTTCGCAAGTACTTCCCATGGATATGTACAGTCTTCAAATACCTTTGCTGCAATAGTCTCATTAAGGTCATACAGATTACTTATCTTTAATGCATCATTATTCATATCAAATATCCTCTTTATATCAATTATTCAACAGTAACAGATTTTGCAAGGTTTCTTGGCTTATCTACATCGTTACCCTTAAGAACTGCTGTATAGTAGGCAATAAGCTGTAATGGGACTGCCGCAACCATAGGCATAAGAAGCTGGTCTGCCTGTGGAAGCTTAATAACAATATCTGCCACTCCATCCTCAATATCAAGCTCTGGTTCTGCAATAAGCACTACAAATGCTCCTCTTGACTTAACTTCCTTAATATTACTTATAGTCTTTTCCTCAAGATTCTTCTGTGTTGCTATTGCAATTACAGGCATCTGTTCTGTAATAAGCGAGATAGTTCCATGCTTAAGCTCTCCTGCTGCATATGATTCAGAATGAATATAAGATATCTCCTTTAACTTAAGAGAGCCTTCCATACTGAGTGCATAATCAAGACCTCGTCCTATATAAAGAAGACTGTCTGCATTAATAAGCTTAGAAGCTGCAAACTGACACTTACTCTCAAGTGCAATGGCTTCTTCAATAACCTCAGGTATTTCTTCAAGCATCTTAGTGTATCTGCTGCATTCTGCCTCATCCATCTTACCATTAGCATAAGCTAATTCAAATGCAATTAAATACATAATTGATATCTGAACCATATATGCCTTTGTTGAAGCAACTGAAATCTCAGGACCCGCATGTGTATATATAACCATATCTGCTTCTCTTGCAATTGATGAACCCTTAACATTAACAATTGCCATAGTATCAGCACCTGCCTGTTTTGCAAGTTCAAGTGCAGCCTTAGTATCAGCAGTCTCACCTGACTGTGATATAACAATCATAAGATCATCTTCACTGATAAGAGGATCTCTGTATCTAAATTCTGATGCAATATCAACAGTTACAGATACTCTTGCCATCTTTTCTATTATATATTTTCCTACCATTCCGGCATGCATTGCTGTACCACAGGCAACAATATATATGTTCTTATAACTCTTTAACTTGTCAGGATTGAATCCTTCTGCACTGAAATCAGGCATATCGTCCATGATTCTTGGCATGATTGTTCTCTTTACAGAATCTGGCTGCTCATGGATTTCCTTAAGCATAAAATGAGCATAACCGCCCTTTTCTGCAGCATCAACATCCCAGTCAGCAGTATTTAATTCCTTATGTATCTCATTGCCATGAACATCATATATCTTAACTGAATCCTTCTTAATAACTGCAATCTCATTCTGGTCAAGAAGATAATAATCTCTTGTGTAATGAATAATAGCCGGTACATCAGATGCTATGAAATTCTCATGTTCTCCAACACCAACAATAAGAGGACTGTCCTTTCTTACTGCAAATATTTCATCAGGGAAATCCCTGAACATAATTCCAAGTGCGTATGAACCCTTAATCTCTGATAACACCTTTGCAATAGTCTTCATCGGATCGCCATCATAGTAGTAGTCAAGCAGCTTTGCTGCAACTTCAGTATCTGTTTCACTTGCAAAGCTATATCCCTCTCCGATAAGAAAATCCTTAAGCTTCTTGTAGTTCTCAATAATACCATTATGTACAATAGTAACTCTCTTATTACCATGTGGATGTGAATTGATATCTGATGGTTCTCCATGTGTAGCCCATCTTGTATGGCCAATTCCAACATGTCCTTGTGGTTTTCCCTCTTCATCCATCTTCTCAACAAGGTTGGCAAGTCTTCCCTTGCACTTCTTAACCTTAATATTACCATGATCAAATACCGCAATACCTGCTGAGTCATATCCTCTGTATTCAAGCTTAGATAATGCATCTACAAGTACATCTGCGCTTTCTCTGTCTCCTACATATCCTGCAATTCCGCACATATGTTTAATTCCTTTCACCTATTTACTTATAATTTTTAGCAGTCTCGTTAAAAAGTCCTACAAGCCCCGCCTGATTCCTTAATGCCATAACAGCCCTTGTTCTTCTTGAAACAAAACCATCAAGCTTTTCCATATACTCATCTGCTGTAATATTCCCCTCTGCTACACCTGTAAGTCCTTTTTCCCAGCTTGCCGTAAGCTCCGGATTAAGCAGATGCCTGATAGAATTGTCTACAACATCATATATTATCTCGCCTAAAAATGTAGGCGTAATAATCTGTGTCTTAGAATTAATAGAAATATACTTAATAGTATTAAGTTTTTTAAGAATCTCAGCTCTTGTAGCACTTGTTCCTATTCCACTACCCTTAATCTGGGCACGCAGCTCCTCATCTTCAATAAGCTGTCCTGCATTCTCCATTGCAAGAATAATAGAACCTGAATTATATCTCTTAGGAGGTGATGTTTCACCTTCTTTGATATTAAACCCATTAAATGTGATTGTAGAACCTTTTCTGTATTTTTTCAATACCTCAAATAAAGCTGCATCACATTTATTATCTTCCTTATTATCGACACTATCATCATCCTTTACTTTTGCATCATTTCTCGCCTTTGCAAATGAGTTCTTAGCTACGCTAAGATACCCTTCATCTACAAGCACTTTAAATGAAGCATACAGCTTTTCATTCTTTACATCACTGGTAATACTTACCTTCTGATAAATAGCTGGTGGATAGAATATGCTTAAGAATCTTCTTACAATTATCTCATAGGTTCTCGCAGCTGTAACTGACAAGTTCTTTAAATTATTAAACCCCTGTCCTGTCGGAATAATCGCATAATGGTCTGTTATTGCTTTATCATTGCAGTATCGTGTCTTTTCAATTCCCTTCTGCATATTATTCTGTAATATATGCTCTGCTATCTCCTTCACAGGAGGAAAATTCCTAAGTCCGCCTATATTCTTATGTATTTCCTTACTTACCGCTGTTGATAACACTCTCGCATCAGTTCTTGGATAAGTAACCAGTTTCTTTTCATACAGCTCCTGAATAATATTAAGGGTCTCATCAGGGCTTATCTTAAACAGCTTGCTGCATTCGTTCTGAATCTCGGCAAGATTGTACAGAAGCGGTGGATTCTTGGTTTCTTTCTTTCTCTCAATAGAATCAACTACTCCCTGTGCCGGCAGTGGATCAGATAAGAACTTAACCAGTTCCTCAGCCTTTTCCCTATCCTTAAAACCATTATCCTTATATAAATATGGCGTACCGGCATACATACTCTTATCACTTACACGCCATTCTGCATCAAATGTTGAATTTTCAGCCTGTGCCTGTCCAATAACTCTGTAGAACGGAGTCTTTACAAAGCTTCTTATCTCCCGTTCTCTTCTTACTACCATTCCAAGAACACATGTCATAACCCTTCCGACAGATACAACTGCCCTGTCAAGGTGCAGGTAATTAGCAATATTGCGTCCATATTTCAATGTAAGAACTCTTGAGAAATTAATTCCCATAAGATAATCTTCCTTCGCACGAAGATACGCTGAATCACTCAGATTATCATATTCAGATATATCTTTAGCCGTATTAATTCCTTTAAGAATCTCTTCCTCGGTCTGCGAATCAATCCACACACGACGCTCTTTCTTTCCCTTAACGCCTGCCTCCTGCCTCACAAGCCTGTATATATATTCTCCCTCTCGTCCTGAATCGGTACACACATATATATATTCAACATCATCCCTTGTAAGAATGTCTTTAACTATATTAAACTGTTTCGCAACTGCAGGTATAACCTCATACTTGAATTCCTTTGGTATGAATGGCAATGTGTCAAAGCTCCATCTTTTCAGATTAGGATCATATGCATCCGGGTAGCTCATAGTTACCAGATGTCCTACACACCATGTCACAATATGGTCTCCACCCTCAAGATATCCGTCTTTTCTTGTGAAGTTCACATGCAGTGCCTTGGCAAACTCCTGCGCCACGCTTGGTTTTTCCGCGATATATACGGATTTTCCCATTATATCCCTCATTTCTGTGTCTATTACACAATTATTATTCTCCTGAAGCATCAAGAGTTCCCATATAAGCTGGTATATATTCTTTTATAAAAAAATCTGCTTCCGGAATATTCATATCAACAATAGCCTGATATATTGTCTTTTCCGCATCAGCAAAATCCATATTACCAGACTTCTTTTCCTCAAGACATTTGATATAAGCTGACATCTTATCAGCCGCCTTTACATATTTCCAGAGTTCTTCTTCCTCTTCTGTCTCTGATAACACACCCTTATAATGTGCTCTTATATCAGATGACAGACCTGAGAGCATCTGCTCCTCTGCAACATGCTCTACTTCCTTATAAGCATTTCTTATAACCGGATTGTAATACTTTACAGGAGTCGGAAGATCACCCGTAATTATCTCTGTAACATCATGATACATTCCAAGAATTGCAAGCCTTTCAGCATTAATATTCCCACCATATATCTCATTGTTGATAATTCCCAATGCATGTGCTATGAATGCCACTTCAAGACTATGCTCGCACAGATTCTCATGGCGTGTATTCTGCATAAGTCCCCATCTGTTAATATATTTCATTCTCGACAGCATTGCATAAAAATAATTTTCCTTCAATGTAAATGTCCCCTCTTTACTCTTTAAGTCGTTTCATAATTTTATATC
>ENA-OZSP01000305-OZSP01000305.1-human-gut-metagenome-genome-assembly--contig:-NODE-305-length-15331-cov-12.342498_pt1 | contig 15331 bp, 7 predicted proteins | sample MGYA00243282_ERZ653973 | MGnify/ENA primary metagenome ERZ653973 (study PRJEB26926, sample SAMN06164457) | human gut metagenome | biome: ENVO:00009003; feature: ENVO:2100002; material: ENVO:00002003... | reverse complement strand
TAAGCAAAAAGAAACAGCCACTTGAGTGGCTGCTGTAAATGAGATGCGGTTGCCAAACTTTTCGGTGTGCCTTCAGGCACAAGCCGGTATTATGTCCTTGAAGGGCAAGTGCATCACTCGTTCAACGAGTGATTTTGAATTTTTGGTAATTCGCATAAAAACTTTCTGAAACTATTGATTTTTTCTTCAAAAAATGATACAATAAAATAGTATATCTATACCTTCATGCCTATGCGTTTATTAACACTTTACGGTTGATTTGCTCCCGATATATTGCGCATGATTACCAAATACAGGGGGGTATGGCTTGATGGCAATAAGAATTCCATGGGACAAATATGAAGCAATAATCTTACTTGAAGCTTGGTTTCAAGTTAAAGCTGGTGCGCCAAAACTACAAATGGTTAATTTGGTATCCTATCAGTTGCGAACAAAGGCCTTAAATCAAGGAATTGAAATTGATGATATTTTCAGAAATACCAATGGCATCAGCTTTCAATTGATGAGTATGGCAACCGCATACGAACAACAAAATATGGGTAAAGCAGCTTCAAAATTATTTTTAGAAATTGCTGATCTTTACCGGAATGATTATGATGTTTATCAAAATTTAAAGAAGGAGGCAGTGAAGATGATTGAATATACATCAAAGAGTAAAGATGATTTTATTGAGTATGTTACTAAAAAACATATCGGCAATGCCTCCGATATTTTGAGTGCAATCGATTCTATGGAAAATTTTGCGATATCTACTAAGGCTTTGACTCACTCAATTTATGACGATTTAACACTTGACGTTATTTCAATTTTGCGGAAGAATGTTGTAAAGCACAAGTTCTTTATAGCGAGATATAAGAAGTGCCTTCCTTTTGCGGAAATTGGTCTACAGCTCCTTGAGGACTATATGAAAACTCTATCAGCTTCTGACAGTACAGTCGCAGCGGATACTTCAACTTTTAACGTTACTGAATCGCAATATATCCGAAAAGATAAAGAAGATTTCTATAGATGGTTACTGACTCAGGGAATTGCTGATAATACTGCAAGACAATATGTTAAAGCAGTTCGCAATGCGGAAAAATTTGCTGAAGAACATAATTTAGAGCATACTGAACTCTATACTGAAACTCATATTACGGCCGAAACAACTGCAATTGAATTGTTTGGAAATGCTGATTTTATCCGCTTTAACAAAGAAAAACATAATCGCTATTCTGATGGTATCGTTATGCTTATGAAGTATTATGGTATCGAATTAAAAGATTCATGCTGTAAAGAAAATAGCGATAATCGCAGTTACAAAGGCAATGATGGATTTGTTTTGTGGATGACGGAAGGCGCACATCTATGTATAGCGACAGCAAGAAGTTACAGATCTGCTATCAATACGTGCGATTTATATGCTCAGACACATTCCCTATACAGCGGCAGTATTACAGCGTGTTCAAGCTATAATGAGTTTATCTTAATGTACACGGCTTTAATGGAAGATAATGGCTTTCAAAAAACAAGCGAAGAAAAGCATAACTACCTCATAGCAGCATTGAACAAATATCGTGATTACATGACGGTTATAAATAACGGTGATATGGTCATAACTAAAATATCACTTTCACCTGTTGCAAATAATAATACTATTTCAGCCGAACTTGCTAAAAGATGTGGCACTATTCTTTCAGAAGAATTTGATGAGGGCTATCGCATCGGTGATTATATTCACCGAATGAGGTTCTTATCAGAATATGAGGAGCGTTATGGCGAGGAAATCAATGAAAATCTCGATGACTTATTAAAAAGTGTAGGTCAAATCAGAGAAGGCAGAGTATTTTACTCTGACAAAACAGAAAATACACTACTCTCAGATATATATGAAAATGTAAGGAATGCTTTTAATAATGGTGCAACTGCTGTTTATTATGAATGCCTTTATGATGAATATTCGGAACAGCTTGCTACTGAAATGAGCATTTACAGTGCTGACACGCTCAGAACTGCTATTCAAAGCAATGCTGATTTCCTGAAAGAGTACCATGCTATGAAATCGTATATAACTAAGTACGGTGTAGAAGCCGATTCTAACAAGGAAATCAGGAAAGTGCTGCAAAGTTACCATGTACCTGTGACCTTTGAGGAAATTCAGGCAAGGGTCAAGCACATTCCTTTATATAAAATCAAACAAGCGTTGGTACAAATACCAGAAGCTGCCTATATTGATGAGGGTACATACTTTTACGCTCCCAATTTTTATATCTCCTCCGAGGAGAAAATGGCTTTGAGTCATGCTATGCATTCAACATTATCCACAAAGGGATTTCTTGTAGCCAAGGATTTGCGTGATATTTTCAGAAATGCCTGCCCGTCCTCTGCAATGGATTCTGAGCAGTACAAAGATCTCAGCATAAGAAATATTCTCAAAGTGTTGCTTAAAGATGAATTTGAATTCAGTTCATCTACTATCACGGAAAAGGGCAAAACGCTTGATTATGGCCGGATATTTCAAAATTATGCCGCCGAGCGCGAACGAGTTTCTCTAAATGAATTATTGGAATTAAAAAAAGAACTCGGCTTACCTGTAATATACTGGGACAGCATTTTCGGCGAAATGATACGCATTTCTGCAACGGAAATGGTACGCAAAGGGACAGTGAAATTTGATGTCACTGCGGTAGATTGTGTATTAGAGGAAATGTACCCCGATGAATATACTCCGTTGAAAGATGTTACGTTGTTTCTTAATCTGCCGCCTGCTTCAGTGCGGTGGAACGGCTTCTTATTGGAGAGTTTCCTGCGTGAATACAGTGAAAAATTCAGATTAGTTCAGTTGAGTATCGCTCAGGATGATTATTTTGGAGTTATGCTGAAAAGCACCTCCGCATTAGAAAGTTACGCTGATGTTGCCGCTGATATGCTTGCAAGAAATCACAGCTGGTCAGATGAGAAATCTGCTTTGGAGCTACTTAAAGACATGAAGTTTCAGCAGAGGGCAAAAAACAGCAATATTTCCGCTATTATCAAGGCGGCTAAACAAAAGCGATTAAATATAGATTAAGGAAGATATACAATGTACGAATACCACTGGGATGAAGAAACCGGAGGGTTGTTGCTTACGACCAATCAGGCAAAGTTCAGCAAAGAACCTCGTCCCGTTTACTATCGTGAACTGGACATACTCGGTTTCGATGAATTTTGGAATTATCCCAAGGACGACTCTGCTCCGCTGATGTGGGCAGAAGCAAACAACTATATATATAAAGGCAGGCACGTTGCCAAGACCAAGGGCGGTTCTCTTTACACAAAGCCGGAGATTGTCATTCTTGATGAGCCTGAACCCGACAGCGGTATGCTGGAGTTTGTGGATATACAGACAATGTGTGAAAAGAATCGCAGTATTCTTGAAACGCTTGTGCAGGAAACCATACAGAAAATCTACAACACCTATATGGAATACCGTAAGAAGATAGACATTTACTATGTTGCGTTTAGCGGCGGTAAGGATAGTGTTGTAGCGCTTGACCTTGTTCAGAGGGCTTTGCCGCATGATGGATTTTTAGTTCTTTTTGGCGATACACAAATGGAATTTATTGATACCTACGACTTAGTTGAAAAGCAAAAGGAGTTTTGCAAAAAGGAGAATATTAAATTTATTGTTGCAAAGTCTGAGCAAGACCCCGGATATACATGGCGTGAATTTGGTACCCCCTCACAAACTATGCGGTGGTGCTGTAGCGTTCATAAAACAGCACCTCAGATTTTAACATTACGAGAATTGACTGGTAATCCTTCTTTTCGTGGAATGGCTTTTACGGGTATTCGAGGAGATGAAAGTGTTTCACGCAGTCAATACGATGATGTAACATACGGTGGAAAACATAAGGGGCAGTACAGTTGTCATGCAATACTTGAATGGAGTTCCGCCGAGGTTTTTCTATATATTTATGATAATAAGCTGCTTTTAAACGAAACATATAAAAAGGGCAATTCGAGAGCAGGATGTCTTGTATGTCCAATGGCAGCATATAAGAATTTCTTTTTTAAGGAACAATCATACAGCGGTGACCCTAAATCACCATTTACCACTTCAAAGTATAATGAGATTATCCTCGAAACCACTTCAAAAGTTTTTTCAACTAAAAAAGATAAGACTGATTTTATGGAAACTTGTGGTTGGAAAGCACGAAAAAGCGGTCGAGAACTTAATATATCTGACGATTATTGTATTGAAACCACAGAAAAAGGAATTTTAACAATCACTCTTGTTCGTGAACGAACTGATTGGAAAGAATGGATAAAGACCATAGGAGATATTGTATCAATTTCCGACAAATACATCGAACTGATTTATGAAAAGAAAAACTATGTTATTATTCGTAGAGTCAAAGGTAAACAACAAGTTTTTTCAGTTGATTTAAGTGAGAACACTCAAACTGATATATATTTTGGTTCTGCATTAAAAACTGTATTCAGAAAATCAGCTTATTGTATTGGTTGCCATGTGTGTGAAGCTAATTGTCCGAATGGCTATATTAGTATGAAAAACGGACAAATAACAATTGATGATAGATGCGTGAAATGTAAAAAATGTCACGATGTATTTCATGGATGCTTAGTGGCTAATTCATTAAGATTGCCGAAAGGAGATAAGAAAATGGGCAGTGTTGACAGATACGGTAATATTGGTATTGAATATGAGTGGGTAGTAGATTACTTCTCAAAGAAAGATGACTTCTGGGAAGATAATGAACTGGGTCCGAATAAAATTAAAAATATGCGTTCTTTTCTTTCGGATGCCGGAATAACTGTTTCAAAAAAGAATACTATTTCTTCATTTGGTGAGAAGATTTCCGATATAGGAATTGAAACAAAAACCGCATGGGGAATTATAATCTGCAATCTTGCTTACACCGCAGAACTCAATTGGTGGGTGATGAATACTACCTGTGGAATGACATATACCCCCGTTCAGCTATTAAGTATGCTTTCAGATACAGTCTCTTCTGAAAATTCACAAAAGCATATTGTGTCTGCTTACAAGAATATTTTCGCTTCTAACGATATTCTGGGGAAGGTACTTGGCTTAGGTGTATGTAATCTTAAAGAGAAAAGTAAAAATCGTGTATTGATAGATATTATTCGCACCAAATGGGAAGAACCTATCCCCGAAGTAATTCTTTACGCTTTGTTTAAGTTTGCAGAGGCTTGTGACGGCTATTATCAGTTCTCGCTCTCCACTCTGCTTGACGATACACTTGAAAGAGACGGTATCAGCCCAACACGAATTTTCGGTCTTGACCGTGAGACTATGGTCGGATTGCTGAATAATCTGAGTACGCATTATCCCGAGTTTATCCGTGCATCGTTTACCCTTGATCTGGAAACGATCACGTTATCTGAAGATAAAACAGCAGATGATGTTCTGACATTGTTCTGAAAATGAGGTAAGAAAATGGACAAGAAATTATATAAGGACTATTTTAAGATAGATCCGAAATATTTCCCACAGGTGACAGAAGCTCTTATCAAACAGGGTAAAGTCAGCTGGAAGAATTATTTTGCTAATGATTCTTTTATTCAGGTTCTGAAACAGACCTGTGATATGGTGAACGGTCTGAATGAGCGTTCTATATTTACATGGGGTCCGTATGGATCGGGTAAGTCGCATCTGCTCCTTACCCTGATCTCCATGCTCCGTGCGGCTGATGATGAGATTAAAGAGTATTTTACTGAGCAGAGACTCTCAAATGACTTGATGAATAAGTTTATTACGATGAAAAACAGCGGTAAGATAATTACCATACATCGTATAGGTTCATCGGATGTCAAGACCGAGACTGATCTTGTGCTTGCTGTACAACAGAGCGTTATGAAGGCGCTCGAAGAAAACGGCATTGAAAATCAAGGTTCTGCATCTATGAAGGATTCTTTCCTTTCGTTTATTGCCGATCCTGTCAATCGCAGCTATTTCGACAATGTTATCAAAAAGGAAGAATATATTGCGGATTTCCAAGGCTTAAATGTCGATACTATCGAAAGTATCATCAACGGTGATGATGATAAAAACACCGAGGAAATGCTCCGTAATGTAATGAATGTTATGACGAGTATCGGTCAGTATGGAATACTGAAAGATACCAATTCTATGTCTGCATGGATAAAGGATATTATCGAGAAGAATGATCTCAAGGCTATAATTTTTGCATGGGACGAGTTCTCTGAATTTATGACCAGCCACCCCATGGGACTGACAGGGTTCCAGACATTGCTTGAAATCAGTCTTTCCAGTCCATTCTATTTTATCATTGTTACCCACGAGGCAGAAAAAGTATTTGCCGATTCAAGTGCAGCAAAGAAATTCCTTGACCGTTTCCAGAAGCCCATAGAGATCTCCCTGCCTGAAAACACAGCTTTCAAACTGTTGCATCAGGCTATGAAACTGACTGACGACCCTGTTCAGCTGAGTGATTGGAATAACGGTATCCTGCCTTCTCTTAACAGCAGATTATCCGATGTCAGAAAGAGTATACTCGAATTCCAAAGAGCCGGCAAGAGCAAGAAATCCGATTTTAGCGATGAAGATTTACAGAGTGTTGCACCAATCCATCCTTATGCTGCCCTAATACTCCGTCAGATTGCAAGTATGTTCAACTCCAATCAGCGCAGTATGTTTGATTTTGTTATCAATGAAAGCGAGGATACAAGAGGCTTTAAGTGGTATATCAATAATCATGGTCCGATGGATAAAACCGATAATATCCTTACGGTCGATTTGCTGTGGGACTTCTTTGCAGGCAAGCAGATAAGCGGTCTTGCTGACGATGTACGCAGTATCTTTATGAGCTATGATGGCTTAAAACCTGAAAGTCTTTTGCCTGAAGAAAAGAAAGTTCTCAAAACTATACTCATCTTACAGGCGGTTTCTGTCCGTATATCCAATGATGAACTGCTGTCGCCAAGTGCTGAGACACTCGATCTTTCTTTCCGTGGAACAGATTGGAGCATAAACAAAGCTGTATCCATTGCCAAGGGATTACAGGAAAAGGGCTTAATCTTTGAAAAGCCTATGGCAAACGGTAAAAAAGAATATTGTGTTGCTAATGGTAATGTAGGTGACGGCATCAAGAAACATAAGGATGCAGCCATAGCTGAAACAACTACTACAAATCTCATTACGCTTGCCGGACTGGCTGATGCTGTTTCAATTCCGAAGCAAGTTGAAATGAGATATATCCCTGTACACACATCTGATAGCGGCTTTAATTCAGCTGTAACAACGCAGCAGCGTCACAATCATCCGGAACGTTTCAAGGTTATCATTACATTTGCCATGAATGATACTGAGGCACAGCAGGTGAAAAACCGCATCTTAAAAACAGTTTCCATGCCGAATAATGATATTATTTTCATCGAGACACTGACACCTATGGGTAAAGATCTCTATGATCAGTATATTGATGCACTTGCGTTTACTAAATATTATTCCACAAAGGATAAGACCGGACAGGGTAAGCACTATCACGACCAAGCAGATGGTGTTCTTCGTCAATGGCAGCAGAACATCACCAATGGAGCATTTTGTATTTATACTCCGTCCAATCCGAACGGTGAAAGAAAAGCAAATCTTTCAGACTTGCAAGATGCCTTGAAGAAATACGCCTTCCATGTATATCCGGTATGCCTTGAACAGTACACATTAAATGGTACTCTCTACGATGCGTTCAATCTTACACAGGGTGCTGAACTTGGCATTAAGCGTGAGACAAAGAGTGCATATGATAAGAGAACCAAAGATGCACTTGCTGATGTTTGGGATGATCAGGAATACTGGAAAGATACTACTAAGCAGAGTCTTGTTATCGTTAAGGTAAAGAACAGAATAGAAGAGATCATAGCGGAAGAATTCAAGAAGAATAATGGCGAAGTCTGCATTATGACCATTTTTGAGGAACTCGAAAAGCCGCCTTACGGTTTTATGCCGAATGCTATCGCTTCTTTTGTACTCGGATTCTGCTTAAAGGAGTATTCTACCGCAAATTATTTTTGGAGCAACCATTCTAATACCGAAACCATGACTATAGACAAAATGAAGTCTATGATTGCAAATGCTCTTAGCGAAAAGACCAATCCTGCGAAGAACTATAAGAATGAGTACATCGTAACTATGACTTCAAAGGTTAAAAGTTTTCTTTCAGGATCAGCAGCGGTTTTTGGGATTAATTCTTCTATGTGTACATCTATTCCTGATACAAGAAATCAAGTCAGAATCAAGATGAAGGAATTCCAGTTCCCAATCTGGTGTGTAAAATACTTACTTAATACAGAGCAGTATGACAGTCCGAAGGAAATAATTGAAGAAGTGATTGATTGTTATACAGGCATTGCTAACACCGCAAACAGCAATCAGGATTCAGAAAATAAACTTGCCGAAATAATTGGTGAAATATTCGAGACTTTTGATTTAGTAATCAACGATTTGAAGCGACTTATCACAGACAGCAAGTGTAGAGAGGGTATGATTGCTTATATAGAGCAATATATGGACGGCGAACTTAAAACTCTTGCCTCCGAAATCAATGACAATGGTGCGTATATTGATGAGGTAAAAAAGAAATTCAATGCAGGCGATGGCAACTGGGTATGGAGTACCAAAACAGCCGATGAAAAAATATCTGATGTTATACTCGAATATAAAATCATAAAAGAGAGCAATAAGAGTTTGTCTGCTTGCACGTCATTACAGGAAACGATAACTGAATGGAACAGACGAACAAATAACGTTAAGATGCCATGTGAAGCTGTTGCAAAACAGGTTGGCGATCTCGGGGTTTTCCTCTGGGAGCTTAGTGCTATTAAGAGAAACGGAGCAATCGCTGATCAGAACAAGAAAAAGTTCTATGAACTGTTAGTTGAACAGCGAGAAGCATTTGATGCTTTTTATAAGGATCAAGTACCGTATTTCAAAGCAGATGCCAACTCACTTCTTACAGATTTGAATGATGCTGAAATTGCTGAAATATACAGCCTTTTGCCAACCGGACAGTTCACAAAGGGCAAAACAGAGTACTATAATTATATCCAAAGTAGGGTAGAAGAATTTATTCAGAGCCAGTGGAAGAAGAAAATGCAGACACTTTGGATTGAAAAAACGGATACAAAAGATCCGATTGAATGGTCAGATAAGTATAGCACACCAATACTCTGTATGGTTTCAGAAAGTGACCGTTCTTATGCACGAAGAATGTTTGGCATTATCAAGAGTGCAAACCCCAGTGAAGATGATGCTAAGGAAGCAATTGATTTCATGAATCAGGCAGATTTTTACGATAAACTTCGTGATGCAAGTGAACGAGATCGTCTTTTTATGGAATTGATAGTTGGTTCGAATGCTGTACTTTTGAAAGATGTGAACGACATCAGAAACAAGCTTCGTGCCAAGCTACATGAATCTCCGTATTATTGGCTTGGTAGTACCGAAGTTCAAAGGCAGTTGCAGTCAATGGTTGACAAGGAGTATAAACTCAGAGGCAGCGAAATGGCAAGTCAGATTATTGACCGAATGGATGCTGCTCAGCTCAGAGAATATTTGAAGCACAGGATAGATGAGGATGCTGAATTTGGTATACAGATTCTCAAGGGAGAAGATGGTAAATAATGCAGCTATTTGATGAAATAAGTTGCTTTAACGAGATAACCGCATATTTTAATTCAGAGATAAGCGGTCATCCGTTTATAGCAAACATAGACGATAATGCTGTTTTGCAAAACATAATTTCAAAAATGCAAGCAGACGACAGTAAAACATTTATCAGAGTTTCAGATTATTGTAATAACGATAATTTGCCAAATATTTTCAGTTTTAAGGTAGAAGTAAAAAAAGTTCAGAATGGTATCGTCCTTGGATATTTACTTAATGATATGCTCCGTGGCGAACAAGAATTGAAGAAAGCTGTATCTGAACTATTACAATTACCTGTGGCTGGTCATGTTGTTATTTTCACTTATGGGTGTGCAGGACTTTTGAGAAATGCAGTTTACGCAGACGGAAATAGAGCCGATCATAGAACAATCATTCTTGAAAAGCAATCATTCGCTTTACCTGCAATCACCCTGACGACGTTTACAGATGAAAATCAACCTAATATTCTTAAAGGATTTTCTGCGCTGTTGCGTACTATGGAATCGCTGTCATTTGATGCGAATGGGTCTTCTTTGCTTGTACACACTGAAATCAAGGCCGATATATACAAAAACTCGGTATTCCAAATTGATACGATAGGCGGAATATACGATATTCTATGCCAAAATTATCCTGAAGTAAGATCTGCAACGACAGAAAAATGGGGTTCCGAAAAACAGTGGCAAATGCTGTATAATAAAATTAAAGAAACAGGCTCATTATCCGCCGTTATAGATAAGGAATTCGGCAGTGTACATCATCTTTCTATGATGTTAAAGAACGCATTCACTGATATAAACTCAGACAGAGCATGGCTATTTTGGATTGCTATGAAATCATTTGGCACAAAGGAGAATAAGTATTTATCAGCTGCATTGCAGAAAAGTAATTCGGTTCATAATCTTGTAGAACTGATTTTTATGGAATTGCTGTGCTATAAATATGATGATACAGATTTTTTGAGGTTGTATCAAGAGCGAAAGCAGCTTATTGAACTTCTGCCTAACAGGTATTTAGCACAAATACAAAATTACTGCGATTTTGTCTGGCAGTATGACAAAAATGCTATTTACTATTTAACAAATCTTAGCGATAAAGAAAAACTTACATTTATGTCCTATCTTGGAAAATCTGATTATACTTATACTGAGGATGAAATACTTGAATTTGTAAAATATGCATTTCCTGAGGTGTACGAGTATTTGAACGATTTTGAGTTCACTGACAGGAACACTAAGAATCCAACAAATGACCCGTCACTGTTGCCGATGTTGACAAAATACTTCCATGACTACAAGCTGCAAAAAGTAACGAATCGCATCTTTCCTGAATTCATGGAAATTGTTGAGGAAAATGCTGTTTCTCGTCCGTTTACAAAACTTTTACCAAGAATCAGTATCGTAAAGGATATTGATAAAAACAATGCACAGCTACATTTTTTTGATGCACTGGGAGTAGAATTTCTTGCTTATATTCTCAGAAAATGTGAATCTCTTGATTTACAGGCTGTAGTTCACATTGCCCACTGCGAATTACCTTCAATCACCAAGATAAATAAAGATTTTATAAAGTTCTTTCAGCTCGAATTGGACGACAAAGGCGAGCCGATAATACCCGGCACAAAGAAACTCGACAAACTAAAGCATCATGACACTAAAATTGATTACAGAAAATGTAAAGAACCGATACATTTATTTTATGAGTTAAAAATCATAGATGAGGAATTCAATCAGATTCAAGAAATGCTTGCTAATCACAGATTTGACAAAATCATTATAGTATCCGATCATGGAGCAAGTAGATTGTCGGTTATTCATCAGACAGAGTGTGATATGCTCACATTGGAAAGTAACGGTGAGGAGAGCGGGAGATGTTGTAAAGTCCCTGAGGATCCGCATATTCCTGAAGCTACATACGAAAACGGTTATGCTGTACTCGCCAATTATGACAGATTCAGTGGCTGCCGTAAGGCAAATGTAGAGGTTCATGGTGGGGCAACTCTTGAAGAAACAGTTGTACCAATTATTGAAATCACGCTTAAACCCAAAGATCTTGATGTTCATATTGTTGGTGCGGATAAGCCAATACAATTCCACAATAAAGAAGTTGTGTCGATTATTGTGTATTCCAACATAATAGTAAGCAAACCGAAATTGATTGTTAAAGGAGTATCCAATACTTCATTTTCTTGCGAATGTAATTGCCAGAGTCTCATAAATAATTCACATTATAAATTTGAATTACCTGAAATTAAGAGAAGTGGTAAATTTACTGCTGATCTTTATGACGGTGGAAAGCTTATTCAGCAAGGAATGACTTTTGAAACTAAAAAGGCTGTTGGCACAACAAGAGACTTGTTTTAATTGGAGGTCTATATGAACGAAACATCATATCAAAATGAAGATTTTATCAATAGACTCCGTGATGCTTTTGATGAAATGGTGTTGTATAAGGATCTAAAAAAGAGCAACTTCATTTCATCATTTAAGCTGCCGTCATTTATGCGTGATTGGGTCATAAAGCGATTTCAAGATGAAGACGGCAAAATTGATGCAGACGGAGCAACAGATTTCATTAGTGAATTTATCCCCAAGAAAGAAGATTGGAAAAGTATTCTGAATCGGGTGGTAAATGAGCATGAAACTGTAAAGTTTTTAGGTAAGATTTCTGTAAACATAAATATTAAGAATCAGATAGTATCATTCAGACTGCCTGATTTTGGCTTAGAGTTTAAAGAAACCATTATTCCTAAAGACGTTTGGTTAGATTGTTCTGACGAACTATTAAAATCCGAGGAGAATTGGGGTATTATCGAACTTGGGTATTATATTCCCGAGGATGAGAAAGAGCCTTGCAAGATTAAACTTGTAAGCTATCGTGACTTCTGCCCTTATGAAGTATCTCTTGAGGATTATAAATCTGCCAATGAGGATTTTTCTCTTACAGAATGGGTTGATATTATCCTTTCTGCTGTTGATTATAACCCCGAAGGCTATGAATCATTTGAGCAAAAGCTTACAATGATACAAAGACTTCTCCCCTTTGTCGAAAAGCGAGTTAATCTTATGGAACTTGCTCCTCCCGGAACAGGAAAATCATATCTTTTTGGTCAAATTTCAAGATATGGTTGGTTGGTTTCTGGAAAAGTAACTCGTTCAAAACTAATTTATGATCTGACGACAAAAAAAGAAGGTGTGGTCGCATTCAGAGATTATGTCGCCTTAGATGAGATTCGAGAAGCAGAATATATGAAAGATGCTGAAATACAGTCGGCTCTTCAAGCAATTATGGAAAACGGCAAATATCGTGCGCCTGATAATCATGAAGTCAATGTTGATGCAGGTATCATATTCCTTGGAAATATAACATCCGACAGGCAAAATGAATATGTAAATATGTGTGCCGAACTTCCAAGACCATTCCACCAACCGCAATTCCTTGATAGAATACATGGTTTTATCAAAGGCTGGAATCTTCCAAGAATGAAAGATGATATGAAAGCCTGTGGCTGGGCATTGAATTCAGAATACTTCGCAACAATAATGCACGAACTTCGAGAGGATGCGTCTTACAGAATTATTGTTGATAAGTTGATAAAAATGCCACCTGCTTCTGATACCAGAGACACAGACGCCATCAAAAAAATCTGCACCGCTTTCCTCAAACTTTTGTTTCCAAGAGTAAGAAAACCGAGCGATATAAGCCGAGATGATTTTTGGAATTACTGCCTGAAACCCGCCATGGATATGAGAGCGATTATCAGAATGCAAATGGGTCATGCTGATGAAAAGGAGCAGGGTAAAACCGTTCCGGATTTCGATGTAGAGGAACTTGATGAAGAATGAATAAGAATGCAAAACAAAAGTGTATTTCTTGTGGAAAGAAAGAATTGTCAAAAGATGAGATTGGCATTAACCTTAAACTAATAGGCGAAGATACAAAAAACTTCTATTGCCTCGATTGCCTTGCGAACGTTTTAGATGTAACTTCTCAAGATATTTTAGATAAGATAGAAGAATTCAAGGAAGATGGCTGTACGCTCTTTATATGAGGGATGATTATGAAAATCTACGTTGATAATGCAGCAACAACAAAATTGGATATAGATGCATTTGAGGCGATGAAGCCATATCTTCTTGAAGATTACGCTAACCCCTCAGGTGCATACAGTTTTTCAAAAAAAGCAAAGCGTGCCTTAAAAGAGGCACGCAAAACAATAGCTGAATGTATCAATGCCGAACCCGAGCATATCATTTTCACATCTGGGGGAACGGAGAGCAATAATCACGCAATAAAGCATTATACAGTAGATTCTGATGTTCGACACGTTATTACTTCTCCAATTGAACATCATTCTGTTCTCTACGCTTGCGAAAACAGCGGTGCGGAAGTGCTGACCGTTCCTGTGGATAGATATGGCACAATCACACCTGAATCTTTCGCAAAAATACTACATCGTCCTCGTGAGGTTGTCTGCTCCTGTGACAGTTCTCTGGTCACTATTATGATGGCAAATAACGAGATCGGAACAATACAACCTATCAAAGAACTAGCAAGCTGCGGTGGTGCAGTATTTCACACCGATGCCGTACAGGCAGTAGGACATATACCGATTGACGTAAAAGAAATGGGTATAGATATGCTATCCGCTTCGGCTCATAAGTTTAACGGTCCGAAAGGTGTGGGATTTCTGTACAGCAGAAATGGCTTGCTCCAACCTTATCATCATGGCGGTTCACAGGAATTTGGAATGAGAGCAGGCACAGAAAATGTACCAGCAATTGTAGGAATGGCAGTCGCACTCCAAAAGAATGTTGCTTATATGGATCAAAATACAGCACACTTGAATCACCTGACCGAGATGTTTCTGTCTATGTTACAAGAAGCTGATCTTGATTTTATGCTAAATGGCCATCCCACCAACCGATTACCCGGCAACGTAAATATTTCTTTCAAGGGTAGATCTGGAGAAGGTCTTATGCATATGCTTGACCTCAAAGGCATTTGCGTTTCGACTGGATCAGCCTGTGATAGTGTAAATCAGCAGGTATCACACGTTATTAAAGCTATAAACGTTCCTCCTGAGTACAGCAAAGGTACAATACGAGTGACATTTGGAAAGGAAAATTCAGAACAAGATGCTATGGATATTGCCAATGCTTTAATAAAACTGCTGAGAATATAGTATTATATGGGTAAACGGATATGCCACGAATGTGGAAAGAAAATGAAACAGCAGTTTATAGGCTTAAAGTACTGTAAGTGCGGAATAAGCTGGCTAAAAGATGTCAGATATTTCCAAATGACACCAGATATGATTTTCTGCCTTGAACGTGTGAAAGTTGATGGCAAGGTTAAGCAAATACATATCATCAAGTATCAAAATGAATGATAAATAACGAGGACTTTCTCTAGAAGTCCTCGTTTCAGTCTGTAGAAAAACCCCGATTTGCAAGCAAATCGGGGTTAAATTTATGCCAAATTATGCCTTTGCACAGAAATCACGCTCAATAACAGCGAAAAACGAGAAAAATATGTGCTTTCTCCAGCTATGGATCGCATATTTTTTGAGGTTCATTGCAGCAAATTTAAGCTTGACCCAATTCGTTACCTGAGCCAAGCCTCTGAAAAGAGTATATCTCATCGAGTGCTTTTCCTTTG
>ENA-OZSP01000275-OZSP01000275.1-human-gut-metagenome-genome-assembly--contig:-NODE-275-length-16247-cov-5.805830_pt1 | contig 16247 bp, 9 predicted proteins | sample MGYA00243282_ERZ653973 | MGnify/ENA primary metagenome ERZ653973 (study PRJEB26926, sample SAMN06164457) | human gut metagenome | biome: ENVO:00009003; feature: ENVO:2100002; material: ENVO:00002003... | reverse complement strand
CTCCCAGTCGGACACGGAAACCCACAGGTTCCAGCCCAGCGAGACATACACGAAGTAAATCAGCAGCGCCGCCGGTATGCAAATCCAAATCAGCGGATGACGTTGGAGAAAGTGGTGTACCGGCCCGACTGTTTTAGGCGCAAAGCGCAGCAGCAGCTGGTACACGAGAATCACCGCGACGATGATGGCGCAGAGAACCCAGAACCTGTCATGGGAAAAGGTCATGAACGCCAGATTCTCAAAAAATTCAGAAAATTGTTCCATGGGCAAATCCCCTTCTGTTGCATTCTGTTCGAGGTTTTGCTATCAGCTTTGAAGAAAGCCCGTACAGGCTTGGGCAATTCCGCTGCGCCTGTACGGGCTGATACATCATTCGCCGTAGCTCAGACCCCAGCCGTAGTCATACAGCGGGTTTTCAAGGTCGAAGGACACATCGCCTTCCTGATTGCGGACAGAATCCATATCCCGCGGGAACTGCAAGGGCGTCTTGCCCGTGGGGTTGTTCAGCCCGAAGAGCGTTTCCGCAATCGCGATGCCGCCCTGCGAGCCCGGATAGTACGCTTCCAGAATCGCGTTCGTATTCTCGTCGCACCACGTCAGGATGTAGGGACGTCCGCCCGTGACGACCGTCACCATCGGCTTGCCGCTGGCTTTCGCCGCTTCGAGGATTTCCTGCTGACTGCCGGTGATCTCCAGCGTGTCGTAGCCCCACGGCGGATCGTGCTGGTAGCTCGGTTCGCCGACGGACACGATGATGATGTCTGCATCCTTCGCCAGCTCTGCAATGCGCTCAACGTTGTCGGATTCATAGATGACCGTTGCGTTTTCGCCTGCGTAAGCCGCCACTGCGTCCGCAATGGTCAAGCCCTCCTGCGCGGAAGACCAGCCGCCGACCAGCGAGTCCATATCGCCGGCGCGCGGACCGCAGACCAGAATCGTCTGCTTCTCGTTCTGTTTAAGGGGCAGGATGCCATCGTTCTTGAGCAGCGTCATCGCCTTGCGCGCCGCTTCAAGGTTCACCGCCTGATGTTCCTCGTTGCCGACGAACTGCACGGCGTACTCCACGTCGCAGTAGGGATTCTCGAACACGCCCAATTCAAACTTCGCCTTGACGATGCGCGTCGCCGCCGCCGTCAGGATGTCTTCGTCAATCTTGCCCGCGTTTGTCAGTTCTTCCATCTGGTCAATCAGGCGGATGGATTCGCCGCCGATGCCGTCCACACGGCTCTCGGTGATGCCAATCAGGATGGCTTCTTCGTCGGACACTTCTTCACCCATCATCGTGCCGCGGCCTTCCTGAATCGCCCAAATCATGCCCCAGTCAGTCTGGATGATGCCCTCAAAGCCCATTTCGTCGCGCAGCAGGTCTTGCAGCGTCGCCTTCGAGCCGATGGCGGAGTTCTCCATGTCCAGCTCCAGCGGGACAGAGTAGTACGGCATGATGGAAGCAATGTTGACTTCCAGCGCCGCATAATACGGCTTCAGGTGAATTTGCAGCGTTTCCGCGCTGGAAATGATGGGCGAGGTGTCCTTGCCCTCCATCTGCGGCCCTGCGCCGGGGAAATGCTTCATGCAGGCCACGATTGCGCCGGTGTTCAGCCCATCGCGCCCATTCTGGAACGCAACGACCTGCGCCGTGACCATCTTCGTCACAAGGTCAGGGTCTTCGCCGAACGTCTCCATGACGCGCCCCCAGCGGGGTTCGGAGGCAATGTCGGCTTCGGGAGACAGCGTCATGCGAACGCCGATGGCGATATGCTCATCGCGGGCAATTTCCGCCAGACGGGTGACAAGGTCTTCGTCACGGGTTGCCGCCAGCGCCAGATTATGCCCGGTAACGGTCGCGCCGGAGACGTAAGACAGGCCATGCACGGAGTCCATCGACACCAGCACCGGCACGCCCAGACGAGACCCCTCAGCATACTCCTGAATCGTGTTCATGGACACCGCAGCCGCTTCCACGCTGTTCAGTTCGCGAATCAGCAGCATGCCGATGCCTTCCTTATTGCACCACTTGTTCAGGTAGGATGGAATCTTGCCATCGGCGCGCGGCAGGTACGTCGGGTGCTGCATCTGCGCAATTTTCTCGCGCACCGTCATCTGCCCAACCAAGTCCGCCGTGCGGGTGTCAGCATCCAGTCGCCAATCCTCGTAGGAGTCAAGCGTGCCGTTGCTGTTCAGGTCGATAAACTGGTAGCCGTCAACTTCGATGATGCTCTTCACATGGGGATTGAGCGTCGGCTGGGTGTAGGTTTTTTCCTCCGCCATCGCGGGAGCAGCCCACAGCCCGGCTGTAAGCGTCAGCGCACCCAGCATCGCCAGCGAGCGCCGCATCCATTTCTTAGTCAACAAGGTTCCATTCTCCTTTCACGCCAGCTTCCTTGAGGATGTTGACGATCTTATTCGCGAAATATTCCGCGTCGTGGTCACTGGACGTAGCGAACTCCTGCACCTGCGTCTGAAGGCTCATAGACGCGCTCCAAGGCAGCGCCGTGCCGTGGGTGAAGCTGGGATAGCTGCGTGTCGTGTCACTGATCAGTTCGTTCTTGAACTTAAGGGTCAGTTCGTTGTAGCAGTCATCCGGGGTATCGGTGTAGGGCGAAATGGATTCCTTCAAAGCGGAGAACCGCTGCTGAACCGGCGTGCTGGATACGTTGTACGCCCAGCGCAGACCCGCCTCAACATCCGCCGAGTCATTGCTGACGACGAAGCCGTCGATGTTCATGCCAAACCAGCCGTCCGTGCCGGGGAACGTGAAGATGCCGTAGTCCTTGCCGTATTCCTGACCCATGCTGGTCATCAGCGGCTGCATCCAAGTGCCCATAATCTGCATAGCATACGTCCCGGCGACAACCTGACCGCTCGCTTCGTACCAGTCGCGGCTGGAATGGTCGGGCGCGACGTAATCCATCAGCTTGGCGTAAGTCGTCAGCACCTTCGTCACATCCTCGACGTTATAGATGCCGTTGATGAAGTCCTGATAGATTTTAGGGTCAGTGCCCATCATGATGTCCTCGAACACCTGACACGCCGGCCAGCCCTTGCGGTCGCCGAGGTCAATCGGGTACTCGCCGTCGGGCATTTTCGCCGCCAGCTGGTCACAGATGTCCCAGAACTCGTCCCATGTGATGTTCTCGTGATCCGGAATCGCAATCCCGTACTTCTCAAACACATGGATGTTGTAGAAGATAACATTCGTCTTGTGGATGCCAATCGGCACGACGTAGTTTTTGCCGTCGGGCGCGGTCAGCAAGTCCTTGATGCCCGGCAGGATGCGCTCGTTGAGCTTCGCGTAGTCCCACAGCTTGGACAAATCCAGCAGCATGTTCGCATCGAGGTACGGCTGAATTTCCTGACCGGGATGCGCCTGGAATGTTTCGGGGCTCTTGCCCGCCTGCTGAAGCACCTTGACCTTCATGACCATGGCGCCGCCAGCGCCGCCCGGAATGGCGTTCGACTTCGTTTTCACCTTGCCGTACGCGCCTTTGAATTCGTCGATGACGGATTCAATCGCATCCTTTTCGCCGCCAGCCGTCCACCAGTGGTAGACGTTGACCGTGCCTTTCGCAGAAACATCCTCCAGCACGGCGGCGAAATCAATGTCATCGGCGCTGCGCTTCTCGCGCTTGGCGGCAAAAGCACTGGTCGTCAGCGACGTAATTGCCAGCACACCCGTCAGCAGCAGCGCACCGAATTTTTTCAGCTTCATTGCTTGTTCCTCCTCTGAGAATACAGGAAATCTGTTACTCTTCCACGAACGTCATCGTCGCCCACAGGCTGGGGTTCTCGTCCACGTTGTGCATTGTGGGCTTGCGGTCGCGGCCGTCCAGCTGCGCGGAGTACTGCATCCGCAGGCTGTGAATGCCGGGGCACGGCAGGTCAACGTCAAGGATGGAGAAGTCGAAACCAACGGTCGTGCCCGCAGCGGGAACCAGCTGCGCGATCTTATCATTGGAGAGGTTGTGCAGCGGGATCTTGCTTTCAAGGATGTAGCCGCCCATTTCCTTGTCGCGGACGGTCACGGCTTCGTAGTCGTCGAACACCAGCTCGTCGCCGTATTCGCCCTGCGTCTCCCAGCCGAGATTGTCAGCAATCATGTCGCGGTCAATATAGTTGAAGAAGTCATATTCATCCGTGGACTGCACGATGCGCCAGTCGGTCGCTTCGTACGCTGTACGGTTCGGGTCGGCGTTGGGGTTGGTGCTGAAGAAGAGGATGATGGCATCCAATTCATCCAGCGGGAAACCTTCGCGGTAGACAAACGGCGTGTCATCCCACACCTTCGCGGCGATGTAGAGGTTCTCTTCATCCCACATAGCGTAGATTTCCATCGAGCAGTCCGCTTCGCCGTCCCAGTGCTCAATCTGATCGACAATCTGCTTCTCGCTGTCAATGCGCAGGCAGCGGCTCGTGTCCCACTCGCTCAGGTCGCCGTCAATGACGACGTTCTTAGCGCGCGGGGCTTCCAGATTCGCGTCGGAATACGCCAGTGCAGCGGGGGCCGCAGCAAACATAGCCAGTGCCAGCACGGATGCGGCTGCCTTGCGAAGCCATCCAAAGTGTTTCATGTCTCGTTCCTCCCTTTCAACATCGGAAACAAACTCAATTCGCACCATGGCGGTGCTTTCGTGATTCAGTATAATCCCAGCGCCTGTTTTGAACAAGGGAAAATCCAGCACTGCTATTGGGAAAATACAAAACACAACCAAACTTCTTTATGCGGTATTCGGTTTTTGTGCGCTTCCGTCAACACGGGGTACTTTTCTTTTGCATTTTCTCTGCGTATGTGCTATACTGCTTCCATCAGCACAATGCGAAATAGAAAGGACGGCATGTATGCGAAAACTGACGTGTATGCGAATGAGCGCGAAAATGACCATCCTGTTTTCTGTGATTGCCGCCTGCATGATAGCCGTCAACTCTGTTCTGGCGACGCTCTCCGAGATACAGAACATCCTGCTGTACGAGGAAGACAACCTGAACGCGATGGCGAGCAAAATTGTCGCGGCGTTCGAGCAGAACATCACCGTCATGGGCTATGCGCTGGACGGCTTGAAACAGGATAATGACTTCATGGCTGCGCTCAATACCATCTACACATTAGGCGAAGACATGGAGACGACGTCCGAATACCATCAGGCACAGAACACGCTTTCCGCCGCGCTTTTCCATGAGCCGCTGAACGACTACTTCTACCGTATCAACGTGCTGACAATGGACGGTTTCTACCTGTCCAGCCGCTACGAGACGATTGGTCTGCTGGAAAACTACTCGGATGAACTGCGCACCGTCATGCACCGCCTGCCCTACCTGAACGAGCGCAACCGGGGGCTGAGCCAGAAGACGCTTGTCCGCCCGCACATTGACCCGTGGTTCGTCGCGCGCCCGATTTCTATCTATACGCTGATGTCCCCTGCCGTCTATCACGGCAAACAGATCGGCTTTGTGGAGGTCAATGCGCTTTCAACCGACCTGTTCGACATTTTCTCCTCCAACGACATGGCAGGATTCCGCGCCACCGCCTACGACGCGGACGGCCGCCTGTTCCACCGCAGTTTCGATGACACCATCGACTACTCCGCCGCCGAATACGGCAGCATGACCGAATGCAGCGACAAAAACGGCGACACCTACTACGTCGTCAAGGAGCATTGCAGCTGGCTGGGCTTCGACATTTATGCCGCCCAGCGTACCGCGGTTTTCGAGTCGTCCATCCACTCCGTCATCCTCCACCATGTGCTGGTCAGTCTGCTGGTGCTGTTCATCGCTGAAGTGTTCATCATCCTCTCGTCGCATCAGCTCAGCCGCTCGATTCTGCGCCTGACGCGCAAGGTTTCCCAGCTGTCCGACCCGGCGGCAATAGCTGAGCGTCCCCTGCTGCCCGAAGAAATGCCGAAGGTCACGAACCCGCACGACGTGGAGATGCGCGAACTGGAGGACGTGTTTGACAAGCAGGTAATGGAGCTGAAAACTGCCATGCGCAACGACGCAGAGCTGCGCGAGAGCAATCTCCGTTCACGGCTGAACGCGCTGCAGGCGCAGATTAACCCGCACTTCATTTACAACACGCTCAACATCATCTCTGCAAAGTCGATGGAAGCCGGGAACGAGGAGGTCATCGACATCTGCGGGAAATTCGCCCAGATGCTGCGCTACTCCACCGACCTGCGCAGCAAAACCGCGACGCTCCAGGAGGAAATCGCCCACGTTCGCAATTATCTGGCACTCGCGAAAGCTCGTTTGGAGGATCGGCTGGAATACACCATCGACATACCGGACGCTTTCTCGCATCTGACACTGCCGAAGCTCTCCCTCCAGCCCATCGCGGAAAACGCCATTTCCCACGGTTATCAGGGGTCAAGCGGCACAATTCACATCACCATTTCCGGCACGGTCGATGAGGACGGCTGCCTGCATCTGCTGATTTGCGACGACGGCTGCGGCTTCGGGGAGGAAATTCTGTCGCACCTGCGGGAAGAATTCAGCCGCATTGAAGCGGGTGAACTGACCGAGCCGGAAAACACGTCCGCCCATATCGGGCTTGTCAACACCTATCGCCGCCTGTTCTATTTCAGCCGCGGCGCAATTCGGATGCGCGTCCGCAATGACGGCGGCGCAGTAGTCGAACTGATTGAAACGCGCACCAGTGAGGAGGAAGACGATGTACACCATTCTGATCGTAGATGATGAGCGTCCCGCGCAGACGTTCCTCAAAGCCATCTGCCAGAAATACTGCCCTGCGTTTGACACCATTCTGCTCTCCGGCAGCGCCGACGATGCCCTCCGGCTGATGGCGCAGCAGCACGTCCATGTGCTGGTAACGGACATCAGTATGCCGGGCATCAATGGCATTGAATTGGCGCAGCGCGTCCGGCAGCTGTATCCGCGGACACATACGGTGATTGTCTCCGGCTACGCGGAATTTGAGTTCGCGCGCGGGGCAATTCAGGCGGGCGTGGATGATTATCTGCTCAAGCCCGTGGAAATCCAGAGTTTCCGGCAAATTCTCGACCGAATCCGCGAAACGCTCGATGCAGAAGCAAACAACCTGATGGAGGAAACGCTGACTCGCCTGCTCTGCGGTGAAGCAGTCGATGAGCCGCTGCTCTGCTCTCTGTTTTCCAGCCGTATGATGCGCTTTGCGCTTGTCCGTCAGGGCAATTTGTTCACCGTACGCTTCGCAAAATTCCGCACCGTGCAGCTTCGGCATGTGCATCAGGCGGGCTGGATTGCGTTTTATGGGCGCGATGAACAGGAAACCATTCTCCTGCGCAGCAGCGCCGACCGGCAGAAGCGTTTCCCCGACGAGCTGTCCGACCTGCTTAAAGCCGACTTTCCGGATCTGCCCTGTACGGCGATTTACGCGCCGGAAGATGCCGACATTCTCACCTTGCCGCAGTTTTTGAGCCGCGCTGCAGGGCGCATGGTGAATACCGTCGTCATCGGCAAGGGGCAGCTTGTTCCGCTGAACGCACCGCAAAGTGCCTTACAGCCGTCCGTCCTGTCCGCTGCGACAAAAAAGCGCCTTGCGTCATTCGTCGAAACAGGCAATACACGGATGCTGAAAGAGCTGTTTGTGTCCCTTGCAATCGAATGGAATCAGAACAGCCTGCCGCAGATTCAGGCGGAAGACCTGTGCTATCAGCTGATTCTGTACACGGCGGACTTGGGCGTTCCCGGCCCCAAAAGGAAGCGCGAGCAGATTCTGCGCGAGGCAAACGAACTATACGGCAGCGCCTCCTCCTACGGCGACCTGCTGGCGAGCCTGTACTCCCTGATTTTTGAGGAAGGGTTCATCCGCGACAAGAACGTCAGCGCGAACGAGCTGTGCGAATACACGCTGAATTACATCCGCGAGAACTACGCCCAGCCGCTGAGCATCCCGCGTATCTGCACCGATGTTGGCATCAGCCAGACATACCTGTCGCGCCTGCTGCGCAAGTATGCCGGAACGACGTTCAACACCTTCCTGACGCAGTGCCGCATGGACGCCGCGAAGCAGATGCTGCGCGACCATCCGGATATTCTGCTGCATGAAGTGGCGGCGTGCGTCGGGTATGACGACCAATCGTATTTCAGCAAGATTTTCCGCAATGAAACAGGCATGACGCCATCGCAGTATGCTGCGACGTTTGCGGCAGATGCGCCGAATCAGCCGCCGAAAGCGTGATTTTTCCTTTTTGCCGCCAATCAACTGGCGGCTTTTTTGCTTCTCATTCGTTTTTCATTGCGGAAAAAAGCGTCACTTTTGCCCGTTCCCCTTGCAAATCAAACCAAAATCGGCTATGATAAGATTGTGGTATTTTGAGCCTGTGATAAGGCTTTTGACGGAGGGATTTCAGCGTGTCCGATAGATTATCGAAGATTCGCAATTTCTGCATTATCGCCCATATTGACCATGGCAAGTCTACGCTGGCTGACCGCATTCTGGAAACGACGGGCGTTTTCCAGAAGCGCGAGATGGTGGAGCAGATTCTGGACAGCATGGAGCTGGAGCGCGAGCGCGGCATCACCATCAAGTCCAAGGCGGTGCATATGCACTATACCGCCAAGGACGGCAAAACCTACACGCTCAACCTGATTGACACGCCCGGCCATGTGGACTTCACCTACGAAGTCAGCCGTGCGCTGGCGGCGTGCGAAGGCGCGCTGCTGGTGGTGGACGCGACGCAGGGCATTGAGGCGCAGACGCTGGCGAACTGCTATATGGCGCTCGACCATGACCTCGAAATCATCCCGGTCATCAACAAGATTGACCTGCCCAGCGCGCAGCCGGAAGAAGTCCGGCAGGAAATTGAGGACGTTATCGGGCTGGATGCGTCTTACGCGCCGTGCGTGAGCGCGAAAACTGGCCTGAACATCGATCAAGTGCTGGAAGCAGTTGTGAATTACGTTCCCGCGCCGCAGGGCGACGAGAATGCACCGCTGCAGGCGCTGATTTTCGATGCGTTCTACGACAACTACCGCGGGGCAATCTGCTTCATCCGCGTCAAGCAGGGCACAATCCGCACGGGAATGCGGATGCGCATGATGGCGACGGGCGGCGAATTCGACATTGTGGAAGTCGGCACGTTCGCGCCGGGTTATCAGCCGTGCGACGAATTAAAAGCGGGCGACGTGGGCTATGTCGCGGCCTCCATCAAGGATGTGCGTGAAACCCGCGTCGGCGACACAATTACCGACGCCATGAATCCGGCGGATTGCCCCCTGCCTGGCTATCGGCAGGTGACGCCGATGGTCTACTGCGGCGTGTATCCGGCGGACGGCGCGGACTATCCGGCGCTCAAAGATGCGCTGGAGAAGCTGCGCATGAACGACGCTTCCCTTTCTTTTGACCCGGAAACGTCCGTCGCACTGGGCTACGGCTTCCGCTGCGGCTTCTTGGGGCTGCTGCACATGGACATCATCACCGAGCGGCTGGAGCGCGAATGGGACTTGAACCTTGTCACCACCGCGCCGAGCGTCATCTACCGCATCACAAAAACCGATGGCACGGTGCTGATGTGCGACAACCCGATGGCGCTGCCGCCCATTGGCGAAATTGCCATGATGGAAGAGCCGTTCGTCCACGCGGAAATCTTCACGCCGCAGGACAGTGTCGGCACGATTATGGACTTGTGCCAAGACCGGCGCGGCATCTTCCTTGACATGCAGTACGAGGGCACGCGCGTCAAGCTGAATTACGACATTCCGCTCAACGAAATCATCTTCGACTTTTTTGACCAGATTAAGAGCCGCAGCCGCGGATACGCCTCGTTCGACTACGAATTCAAGGACTACCGCGAGAGCCAATTGGTCAAGCTGGATATTCTGCTCAACGGCGAAATCTGCGACGCGTTCTCCATCATCGTCCACCGCGACAAGGCGTACGGGCGCGGGCGTTCCATCTGCGAGAAGCTCAAAGACGTCATCCCGCGGCAGATGTTCGAGATTCCGATTCAGGCGGCCATCGGCGGCAAGGTCATCGCGCGTGAAACCGTCAAGGCGATGCGCAAGGACGTGCTGGCAAAGTGCTACGGCGGCGACATCAGCCGAAAGAAAAAGCTGCTGGAAAAGCAGAAAGAGGGCAAGAAGCGAATGCGGCAGTTCGGCACGGTGCAAGTGCCCAGCGAGGCATTCCTTGCCGTGCTGAAGATGGACAGCAACTGACGCTGTCAGGAGGAAAAAAACATGCTGTACCGCAAGGCTCAGGTCAGCGACCGCTGGCTTCGGGCGCCGCTCCAAGCCCCCACTGCGCTGCATCAGCCGCTTTCCTACATTTCCCGCAGCCACATTGCCGACGTGTTTGCGTCGCAGGAGAACGGGCGAAAGGACATTTCCGTCTGCTTCACGGGGCATCGGGCGATTCCGCCGCAGGAGCTTCCTGCGCTGACAGAGCGGCTTGACCGGGTGCTGGAAGCACTGTATCAGCACGGGTTTCGGGATTTTATCTGCGGCGGCGCGCTGGGATTTGACACGCTGGCAGCACAGCGCATTCTGCTGATGCGGACGCACCATGCGGATGTTCGGCTTCGGCTGGCGATTCCGTGCAGCACGCAGTCCGCGCGATGGAAAGCGTCGGATTGCCTGATTTACGAGCAGCTGCTGTATGCCGCCGACGAGACAGTTGTCCTCTCCAGCCACTACTATGAGGGCTGCATGTACATGCGGAATCGGTACATGGTGGACAACAGCGCATTTTGCGTCTGCTACCTGAATCGGCAGAAGGGCGGCACGATGTACACCGCGCTCTACGCCATGCAGGAGGGGCTTCCGCTGCTGAATTTGGCAATCGCCAGCGACTGCGAGCGCCTGATTCAGGAAACAAAGGTATGAAAAAAAGCAGGGGAATGCTTGTTTCCCCTGCTTTTTATCACTGTTTTGATGTCTCTGCCGTTTTTTCGGCTTCCTCCATCGCTTTGAGCTTGAGCAGGCGCTCGTCATGCTCTTCTTCCACCTTGATTTCCCAGTGCAGCAGCAGCGTCAGCACACCGCGCAGCGCAATAACCGCACCCAGAATCAGCAGTTCCGTCCATTCGCGGACGATGACCGTGCGCAGCACTTCGCCGCCGAGCTTGAATTCCAACGCAAGTGCAATGCCCTGCGCCAGCTCAAGCCGGAGATGCTCATCGTGCTTGAAGTAGCTGACAACGCCTTTCATCGCCGTGATAATCAGAATAGCGATGCCCGCCAGCTCCGCCAGCACAATGCCCAATTCTGCTGAATAATGTACCAGTTTTTCCAGAAAACTGATGATGGTATCCATTTTCGTACACCCCCTTTGCCACTTTTTCTATTGTAGCGGATTTTTCCGCATTTGAACAGTCCTTTACAGGTGATTTGAATGGAAATTTACTTGCACGTTCCCTATTGTCGCCAAAAATGCCGCTACTGCGACTTTGCTTCCTTCCCCCATGCGGAATCTACACAGCGTGCCTATGTGGATGCGGTGCTGACCGAAGCCGCGTCGCAGGCGGCGAAAATCCCGCATGGCGCGATGGAAACCGCGTATTTAGGCGGAGGCACGCCGTCGATTCTGCCGCCGGAACTACTGACACGGCTATTGGAAGGCGTTACAGCGCATTTTCCCCTTGCGCCCGGTGCGGAATTTACGTCCGAGGCGAACCCTGGCACGCTGACCCATGCGTGGCTTGATGCGGCGCTGAGCTGCGGTATCAATCGCCTGTCAATGGGGATGCAGGCGGCCCAGCCGGCACTGCTGAAGATGCTGGGGCGCATCCACGACTTTACGCAGGTGCAGCAGAGCGTCGAGCTTGCGCGGCACGCCGGATTCCAGCACATCAGCCTTGACCTCATGTTCGGGCTGCCCGGTCAGACAGTCAGCATGTGGCGTGAGACGCTGGAGAAGGCGCTGTCGCTGAATCCGGAGCATTTGTCCTGCTACGGGCTGATTCCCGAAGAAGGTACGCCGCTGTACCGCGACTTGCAGACCGGGCAGTTGACCCTGCCGGACGAGGACGACGAGCGCCGCATGTACGACCTGACGCTTGATCTGCTGGCGCAATCAGGCTTCCAGCAGTACGAAATCAGCAATTTCGCGCGCCCCGGCTGCGAATGCCGCCACAACATCGGTTATTGGCAGCAAGTGCCGTATATCGGACTGGGCGTGTCGGCGGCGTCGTATCTGCCCGCGAAGAACGGGATGATTCGCCTGACAAACCCGCGCACGCTGCCCGCGTATCTACGGATGGTGCAGTCGCAGGACGATTCGCTGCGGGAGCGGGAGTTCGTCTCAAAAACCGACGGTCGGTTTGAAATGCTGATGCTGGGGCTGCGAATGACCCGCGGCGTCAGCGAATCGGAATTTCAGGAGCGGCACGGCGTTTCGCTGGACGCGCTGTACGGCGAGAAGCTGCGGAAATTCGAGCATGAAGGACTGCTTCAGCACAAAACCGACCGATGGTCGCTGACGCGTCGCGGGATGGACGTGCAGAACGCGATTCTTGTGGAATTGATGGATGACTGACCGGCGACCTCCGGCGGGTGTTTTTCCCGACCGGAGGTCTTTTTGTTTGCTGATTTTATCGAAGCAAACCGACGGTCGGTTTTTTTCTTATTACTCTTTGATGCCCTTTGCCATCCGATAGGCTTCGTCATACAGCACGTTCTGGCTCGCCAGCGGCGTTTGCGTGCCGGGATAGCGGCGGGTGTAGCTGCCGTCGGGCTGCTGGTCGCGTGCCTGTACGTTGTCATGCCACATGACGTCGAAGATGTGGTCAATGCGGCGCTTCACGTCGTCCTGCAGAATCGGGGTTGCCACCTCGACGCGGCGCAGGGTGTTGCGTGTCATCCAGTCCGCCGAAGCAATGTAGTAGCGGGCTGCATCGCCGTCGCCGAAAATATAAATACGGCTGTGTTCGAGGAAGCGCCCGACGATGCTGATGATGTGCACATTGTCCGTCAAGCCGGGCACGCCCCCGCGCAGGCAGCAGATGCCGCGCACAATCATTTCGACCTGCACGCCCGCCTGACTCGCCTCGACGAGCTTGTCAATCAGCATCTTGTCCGTCAGGCTGTTCATCTTCAGGCGGATCAGCCCCTTCTGCCCCGCCTTCGCCTTGCTGATTTCGCCATCAATCATGTCAATCAGCTTGTCTTGCAGGCAGTGCGGCGCGACCAGCAGCACGGACATGTGGTCTACCGTCTCGCCCAGCATCAGCGCTTGGAAGACTTGCAATGCTTCCTCGCCAATTTCGTCGCGCGCGGTGATGTAGCTCAGGTCGGTATACAAGCGGCTGGTCTTCTCGTTGTAGTTGCCCGTGCCGATCTGCGTGATGTACTGGATGCCCTCATCCGTTTTGCGCGTAATCAGGCAGAGTTTGGAATGAACCTTCAGTTTATCCACACCATAGATAACATGGCAGCCCGCACGCTCCAAACGGCGGCTCCACTCGATGTTGTTTTCTTCGTCAAAGCGGGCTTTCAGCTCCACCAGCACGTCCACCTGCTTGCCGTTTTCGGCGGCTTCCACCAGCGCTTCCACAACCTTCGAGTCGCGCGCGAGGCGGTAGAGCGTCATGCGGATGGAGACGACCTGCGGGTCATTCGCCGCTTCGGACAGCATCCGCAGGAACGGGCGGATGCTCTGGTAGGGATAGTGCAGCAGCACATCCTTTTCCAGAATCTGCTCCATCACCGGGCGATTGTCCACGATATCCGGCGTTGCCTGCGGATGACGCGGCGCGTAGAACAGTTCCGCATGGCTGCGCAGTTTGTCCTGAATATTAAACAGGAAGCTAATATCCAGCGGCGTATCGTACTCGTAGACGCGCGCGGTGTCCAGTTTCAGCTGGTCGCACAGCTTCTCAATGATGTCGTGCCCAATCTTGCGGCTCAACTCCAAGCGCACCGGGCAGAGTTTCTGGCGCAGGCGCACGACTTCCGCCATGTGGTCGCGATAGTTGAGGTCTTCGTCGTATACGCTGTCCGCATCAATGTCGGCGCTGCGGGTAATGCGCGCAAGCGTCTTGCTCGCGATGCGGTAGCTCCCGAAAAGCAGCGGCAGATAGTGCAGAATCAGCTCTTCAGAGAGGATATAGCAGCCCGTGCGCTCCGGCACCTCAATCAGGCGCGGGAACATGTTCTCCCCGCACGGAACGATGCCGATTTTTTCCTTCTCGCTGCCCGTGCGCAGGACGGCGACGGCATAAATCTCCTTGTTTTTGAGGAACGGGAACGTCTGCTTTTTGCCCACGACATAAGTCGAGAGCAATGGCAAATAGTCCTCGCGGAAGATTTTCGCCAGATACTGCTCGCTTTCCGGGCTGATTTGGCGGAAGTTGACGATGCTGATGCCCTCGTCCTCCAGCTTCTTCAGCACATCGGCATACGTCCGGTCGCGGCGGTCGCACAGCGTGCGGATGCGGCTGACGGCAGCGTCAATCTGCTCGCCGGGGGTCATGTTCGTCTTGTTCTCGCGTGCCTCCTTATCCAGCAGCATCTGGTCATGCAGGCTGCCGATGCGCACCATGAAAAACTCGTCCAGATTGCTCTGGAAAATCGAGAGGAACGACAGACGCTCGCACAGCGGTACGCGCTCATCCTCCGCCTCTTCCAGTACTCGCTCGTTGAACCGCAGCCACGAAAGCTCGCGGTTTTCCGTGCAAGTCAGCATGTTGTCCATCCTATTTTGCCCCTTTCCATCAGTTCATTGCAATATCTGCCAATTTATCGCGATAATTGCGCAGCGCTTCCGCTTCCACTTGCTGACGCTCCGCCGCCAATTTTGGGTTTTCCCGCAGTCGCTTCATGCACTTCGCAGCTTCATCCAGCAGCTTCACGTCACCATCAAGCAGGAAATCCGCCATCATTTCGCCAGATTGCCGCGTACCCATCAGGTCGCCCGGCCCGCGAAGCTCCAAGTCTTTCTGCGCGACGATGAAGCCGTCATTCGTCTGCGTCAGGATGCGCAATCGCTCATTTTCCGCTGCCAGCAGGAAGCACCAGCTTTCCGCTGATCCGCGCCCGACGCGCCCGCGCAGCTGATGCAATTGGCTGAGCCCGAAGCGCTCGGCATTCTCAATCACCATGACGCTCGCGTTCGGCACGTTCACACCGACTTCGATGACCGTCGTGGACACGAGGACATCGAGATTCCCGGCGGAAAACTCGCTGAGCACCTGCGCTTTTTCGTCCGCGGGCTGTGCGCCCCACGTCAATCCGACACGAAGTCCCGACAATTCGCCGTTTTTCAGCGCGTCGAACGTCGCCTGTGCGCTGCGAACGTCCTCCATCATCTCGCTGTCCTCAACCAGCGGACAGACCACATACGCCTGATGCCCTTTCAGCACCTCTTGCCGCAGGAAGCCGTACATCCCGGCGCGCTTCTCTTCCGGCACGACTCGCGTCTTGACCGGCGTGCGCCCCGGCGGCAGCTCATCGACAATGGACACATCAAGGTCGCCATAGAGAATCAGCGCAAGCGTGCGCGGAATCGGCGTTGCGGACATGACGAGCACATGCGGCGCTTTCGTGCCGTCCGCGCCTTTCTGCTGCAAGGTCGAGCGCTGCATCACACCGAAACGGTGCTGCTCATCCGTCACAACCAGTCCGAGCTTTTGATACGCCACCTTTTCGCTGATCAGCGCGTGCGTCCCGAACACTGCCTGATATTCCCCGTTTGCGCAAGCCTCCTGCGCCTCCCGCTTCGCCTTCGGGCGCATCGAGCCAATCAGCAGGCCGCAGCGGATGCCCAGCGGTTCCAGCATTGCCTTGGCGGATTCGTAGTGCTGGCGCGCGAGAATTTCCGTCGGCGCCATCATCGCCGCCTGGTATCCGCAGGCGCATGTCATGGCAATCGCCCCGAATGCCAGCGCGGTTTTGCCGCAGCCGACATCGCCCTGCACGAGCCGGTTCATCACATGGCCGGAGGACAGATCGTGCAGGATCTGGTCAATTGCGCCGCTCTGCGCACCCGTCAGCCGGAAAGGCAGCGCGCGGAAAAACGCGTCCATGCAGGCGGTGTCATACGGGATGGTATGCAGCTCCGTTCTCGACGCGCGCAGGACGGCCAGACCCGCCGAGAAAATGAAAAATTCCTCAAAGACGAGCCGCTTCCGCGCGCTTTGCAGCGCTTCCCAGCTCTCCGGCGCGTGGACGGCGGTATATGCCTCCGTCACGCCGCACAGGCCGTACTGCTCCCGCACCGTCTCCGGCAGAAGCTCCGGCAGCGCGCCCGCCGCCGAAAACGCCTGCCGGATGCAGGCGCAGAGCGTCCGGTTGGACAGCCCCGCCGTCAGCGGGTACAC
>ENA-OZSP01000254-OZSP01000254.1-human-gut-metagenome-genome-assembly--contig:-NODE-254-length-17330-cov-14.082200_pt1 | contig 17330 bp, 14 predicted proteins | sample MGYA00243282_ERZ653973 | MGnify/ENA primary metagenome ERZ653973 (study PRJEB26926, sample SAMN06164457) | human gut metagenome | biome: ENVO:00009003; feature: ENVO:2100002; material: ENVO:00002003... | reverse complement strand
TAAGCAAAAAGAAACAGCCACTTGAGTGGCTGCTGTAAATGAGATGCGGTTGCCAGGCTTTTCAGTGTGCCTTCAGGCACAAGCCGGCATTATGCCCTTGAAGGGCAAGTGCATACCACGCGTTCAACGCGTGGTTTTGATTATATTCTTGTCGTTAGCTACCCTCGCCCAACACCAACCCTTCCAAAACCGCACTATCCCTTACCTCGCACTAAACTCGCCCCACCTTTCGCTCCGCACCAACCCTTCCAAAACCGCACTATCCCACTCGCTTTTCGTAGGGGAGTGGGCTTGCCCCTCCCGTTGCATCGACCCCCTCCATCCCCACAACCCTCGCAAAAGGACAATAATCCCTCGCCCTGCACCACCACACTTGCCTCCCTTGTCAAAGGGAGGTGGCTTGACGGCACGACACAAACTGTTGCTTTGTTGCGTCCTACTTGCGATATATCCGCTCTTTTTATATTGCAAACTTTTCTGCCGTCAAGACGGAGGGATTGCCTCAGTTGCATCGACCCTCTCCATCCCCACAACCATTGCAAAAAGACAATAGTACCTTGCTCCGCACTAAACTCGCCTCCCTTGTCAAATGGAGGTGCTGTCGCCCAAAAGAATTTGGGCGACTACCGGAGGGATTGTTTTCCTACCGCACCCTTTCCGTTTCTCAGACACCTCCGTTAACAATCCCTCAATAGTTGCCATCGACTTTACATTTTCTCCGTTTCGTATATAAGCAAATATAATTTAATAATTAAAAACAGACGTGAAAGCACCTCGCCCCACGTCTGTCCTTTTATAATACGTCAATCACTCACAAGTCTGTTCACCGGCTCATTCGTCAGCCTTTGAAACAGCTTCACCGCAAGACCGGTGCAAAGCGCCGAAATAACAGTACCCTCCCTTGTTCCGACTATCGTGAAATCAAACAGCAACAGCGACAAAATCATCGCAAGCACCACACAGCTTACATCAAAAGCTATCTTTACATTACCGAAATTCTTGTTTGCCGTGTCTGCTATCGCCTTTACAAAAGCCTCTCCCGAATTCATTATAACATTTGCCGAAACCGACAGTGATACGCCGAAGCCAAGTATCACTATTCCGACAATCACCATTACAAGACGCATTATGTAGCTTTCCACAGGAATAAACCCGACCAGCCACAGACCGAAATCGGTAAAATATCCGAACAGGAATGACAGCGGAATCTGCAAAAGCTGTATCAGCCGAAATTTCTTTCTGAGTATAATTATCTGAACGAGTATCAACACGCAGTTCCAGATTATAAGCCATACTCCGAGCGAGAATCCTCCATTTGTACAGCTAAGTACATTCGCAACGGACGAGATCGGCGATACGCCAAGCTCCCCGTGCTTTGTAAAAGCCACTCCCAGTGCGGAGAAAAACAGGCTTATTATAAATAAAACATATCTTTTAGCGGTTTCTTTCTTTGACATTTTCGTCTTTCCTTTGTTCTTTGATTCAGTCAAGATTTTCACGCATCCTTGACAACAGCGAAATAAGCAGTTCACGCTCTTCATCGGAAAATCCGCAGGTAGCCCTGTCCTCTATACTTGAAAATTCCTCTTTGATAAGCGGAATGAGCATTCTTCCCTTCTCTGTGAGATATACGCTGAGCGAGCGTCTGTCAGGCGCTGACCGTGTTATCAGACCCTTTTTCTCCATGCCGCAAAGCAATGAAGTCATCGTTGCAGGCTCAATTTTGCAGGCGGCGGCAATATCCTTCTGCATCGCTCCGTCATGCTCCGCAAGATATTCAAGCACCTTCGGCTGTCCCGAAGTCAGCCCCTCGTTTTTCAGAGCAGAAAAAATCTGCTTGCGAAAAGCGGTGTGGTTTATCATAAGCAAGTGATGAAGTGAATTTTCCATTAGTACCTCCAGACATATTTTAAATTCGCATTTAAACTGTTAGAAACCTAATAATATATTACCACATATTCTCTGCCTTGTCAACAATATATTTTCACCGTCCTGATGCCGCCGGACACCCAACCCTATCATACAGCACAGTAATACCCCGTACCATAAAAAAACGGACGGCAAAGGCGGATAAAACCACCTTTGCCGTCCTTTAGCATCACTTCAGATTGAAAATATCAATAAGTCCTGAAGCTGAGAATATAAATCTGTTCCGGCATCCACAGCTCAAACACAGCAGGCTTCTCCCTGTCGATTCCGGCAAGCACAGCCTTATCAAACTGTGCCGTCACCGTTTCAAATTCGGTAACATCTACCGTTGGCTTCACCTCAGCCTCGCATAACGTCTTTCCGCCGTAACGCACGGTTATTTTGCCCGTATTGACACGGCTTCCGCACACTATCTCTATACTGTCTGCGTCACCGAGTACACAGTTGTTGTAGATAAGTCCGCCGCCGAGCATATAGTGTTGCTCTAACTTTTTGCTGTATTTCATTTTCGCCCCGTATTTGCCGTCGTAATTTTTCGACTTGACGCCCTTGCAAAGCTCTCTCGGAGGTATTATTTCACCGCTTACGTCGATCGTTTTTGTAAGCCTTATATCCTCGCTTGACGCACCCGCCATAAAGGTATATCTGCCCTGCTCTACGGCAAAACATTCACGGCTGACATCGTAGAATCTCAGCTCCGACTTTTTTATATCAAATTCAAAATGCCTTGTACTGCCACCCTTGATATGCTCACGGGCAAAAGCCACAAGCTGTCTTAGCGGACGTTTTACCGACGGATTTTCCATACGGAAATATATCTGCACTACCTCGTCACTGTCCGTTTCGGAAACATTTGCTACATCAAGCGAAACGCTTATAACATCACCGTTTTCCCTTACATCAAAGTCCGAATATTCAAACTTTGCGTAGCTAAGCCCGTGTCCGAACGGATAGAGCGGTTTTCCCCTGTAGTAAAGATATGTCATATCGTTTTCGATAATATTGTAGCATTCTATCGGCGCAAGTTCATATTCGCTTTTATACCACGTCTGCGCCAGTCTGCCGGCAGGAGAATATCTGCCGCTTATCACATCTGCGAAAGCGTTTCCAAGTTCCGGACCTGCGTGAGTGGTGTAGATTATAGCAGGCATATATTCCTGCTCCTCGCATATCGAGAACGGATAGCTTGATACCACCGCCATTACGCATTTGTTGTTGGCGCTGTAAACCGCTTTGCAAAGCGCAGAATCATGTGCAGGCAGTGACAGCGTCTTGCGGTCGTACATTTCACGGGCTACTATCATCGGATCGTTTCCTACGCAGACTATAACCACATCGGCTTTTTGTGCAAGCTCTGCGGCACGCGCTATACCGTCGGATATGACCTCCTCGCAAAACAGCTTGTCATCGGTCAATCCGTACTGCCTTACAAGCGTCAGCTTTCCCTTTTCGTCAATACCCAGAGCCTTGCCGAAATAGGTGCGGTACAGTACCTCATCTCCGTGTTTCTGCGGTTTCATTATTTCCTGCGAATACCAACGGTAAGTGCTTTCGCTGTCGCACTTACAGGTGTTTTCCGTTATGTACTTGTTATTATAAAGCGAACGGTACGTTGTTTCATCGTGACCGTATTCCGCCTTTTCAAAAAATGCTCTCGGATCGTCCTTTTCGTAAATCGCACTCACCGTATCATCATCGGCAACACCGAGATATTTTCCCGTCAGCTTTGATTTTATTACTATATGATCGCAGGCATTATCATATTCTGCTTTTCCGTATCTTTCTTTTATTCCATCAAATATTGTTGTATTATATGACGAATAACCTGTATACCAATCCATAAGATTGCAATTACCGTTCATACCGACCACAGCCACGCTACATTCATCATAAATCGGCAGTATGTCGCTACTCCGTAGTAATACCATCTGTTCCAGTGCTGCTCTGCGATTGAGGCACTTATGCTCCTCATTGTCAATCATCATCTCGCACACATCTGAGAATGGATGTTTTTCGTCAAATTCACCAAGTCTGAACCTTGCAAGTAGGCTGTTATACAGCGCTTTGTCTATATCCTTTTCCGACACAAGTCCGCTGTTTAATGCCTCAAACACCGCCGCCTCGACCACGTCCTCGCAGTCGGTCATAACGTCCGTACCGTTCTTTATCGCAAGGGCTATCGTTTCTGCGTGGGATTCGCTGTATTTATGGAACGTTACATTCTGCGAGAAATCGCCGCCGTCAGTTACCACGAATCCCAGTCCCCATCTGTCTTTGAGGACTTTCTGTATATCCGGATTTATAACCGCCGGAACCCCCGAAAGTTCGTTATATGCCGCCATTACAGAGTATGCTCCGCCGCAGGTTATCGGGCGTTCAAATGCCGCATAGTAATACTCGTTGAGCGTCCTCATATCGACATCGGACGAGGCTGTTCCACGCTCGTTTTCGGTATTGTTGGCGCAAAAATGTTTCAGCGTCGGGATGGTCTGAAGGTACTCCCCGTGCCTGTTTGCAAGCCCTTTTGTGTATGCCGCCGACATTTCTCCGGTCAGAAACGGGTCCTCTCCGTAGCCCTCCTCATTTCTGCCCCAGAGCGGATTTCTGCACAGGTCAACGGTAGGCCCCCACAGCATCAGATGGCCGCTCGGGTGGCGTTTGTTCAGCACCCGTGCCTCCTTGCCTGCCGCAAGTCCCGCCTTTTCCATAAGCTCCGTGTCAAACGTTCCCGAAAGCCCGATGGGCTGGGGAAATACGGTCGTCGGCTCATCGGGGTTTCTCGAAACATATCCCCTTGCAACCTCCGCACCGACATACCACTCGCCTATATCAAGGCGAGGCACAGCCGCCATATGACTTGACATAAGTCCTGCCTTTTCCTTGATTGTCAGCCTTGATAAAAGGTCCTTTACTCGCTCGTCAAACGACAGCGAGCTATCCCTGAATCTATACTTGTTTTCCATGTTCTCCTCCGTCTTGCAGCTGTTGGCTTTTTACGCAAACTGCAATATACATCATCGCTATCATAGCATATGTAATCGTTTTCGTCAATAGCAAAATATGCTTTGAATAAATTATTATGGCTTTATTTTTTATATTCGGGCGTTTTCAGTGTTGATTTTTTGCTTTCAGTGTTAATTCTTCTTTGTTTTTGTGTTGTTCTTCTTCGTTATAGTGTTGATCTTTCACGTTTTAGTGTTGATCTTCTTCGTTTTAGTGTTGATCTTTCACGGTTTAGTGTTGTTGTTCTTCGTTTTAGTGTTGATTCTTCACATTTTAGTGTTAATTCTTGATTTTCTTGACAAAAACAAGTATAATATAACCAGTAACATTAAGGAGAGTGCTTATGCAAACCGAAGAGCTGATTGAATTAGTATCCGATATCAGAAAAATCAAATCGGAATCACAAACAATAGAATTGAAAGCTGCCAAAATAAATTGTCCGACAAAACTATTTGATACTCTCTCATCTTTTTCCAATCAAGACAACGGCGGAATTATCATATTCGGAATTGACGAATCAAACGATTATGAAATTTGTGGTGTTTATGACCCCCAGGATTTGCAAAAGAGAGTTACCGAACAATGTAAGCAAATGGATCCGGTTGTACGAGCACTATTTACAATGTGCAGTATGAATGGCAAAACAATCGTTTCAGCTGAAATACCCGGGGTTGATATATCTGAACGCCCTGTCTATTACAAAGGTGTCGGACGCTTAAAGGGATCTTATATACGAGTCGGCGAATCAGATGAGCTGATGAGCGAATACGAAATTTATAGCTATGAGGCTTTCAGAAAAAGAACGAGAGATGATATAAGAGTAGTAGATAATGGCAATTTTACAATGATCAACGAAGAAAGAATGGAAACATATCTGAAAGCCGTTAAAAACGAAAGGAAAAATCTTTCTGATAACCTATCCAAAAGCGAAATACTTGAACTTATGGGAGTTACAAATAACGGAATGCCGACTTTGGCAGGATTGATGACATTTTCAATATACCCGCAGACATATTTTCCTCAACTATGTATTATTGCTATTTCTCTTCCCGGCACCGAACAAGGCACTATCGGAATTGACGGTGAACGATTCTTGGATAATATGAGAATAACAGGAGCTATTCCGGATATGCTTGAAGAAGCGGTAGAGTTTGTTCGTAAAAACAGTCGCACAAAAACAATAATAGATGATAACGGACAACGCGTTGATAAGCCGGAATATCCAATAAAGGCAGTTCGTGAAGCTGTACTAAACGCCTTGGTTCATCGTGACTACAGCATACACACAGAAAATATCCCAATTAGAATAGAGATGTATCGTGATCGTATGGAGATAACCAACAGTGGCGGTTTATACGGAAAAATATCTATAGATGCATTAGGCAAAGTACGACCTGAAACAAGAAATGCCGCTTTAGCCAATATATTGGAATTGCTGAAAATCACAGAAAACAGATACTCCGGTATACCGACAATGCGAAACGAATTTGCTAATGCAGGTCTTCCTGCTCCTCGGTTTTCAGTGGTACGCGGCGAATTCAAGGTTACAATGAAAAACGGATTTTTTGTTGAGAATGAGCCAATCGACCGATCCTTATTGGAATTCTGTACAATACCTCGTACAAGAGATGAAATTGTTGCCTTTATCGGAAAATCCAGAAACTATGTTATGTCAAAAATAGTCGCTCCTCTTGTTGAAAGTAATGAACTAAATCTTACTTTTCCGGAAAAGCCTAAAAGCCCCAGACAAAAATACTTCAGCAACAAAAAATAATATTAAAAACAACGCAGTGCCGCTACCAACAGCACTGCGTTATCCTTATATTTACTTGAATTATCCGCCCTTATTCTATCTTCGGCATCCATTTACCCTTCCAGGTATACAGTGCCATAAGCACGACACCTATTACCCACGAAACAGGGTACAGCAGATAAACACCGTCAATAGTCGGGAAAAGCGGCACTACGAGCCATATCCAGAATATTCTGAAAATGCACATTGCGAACAGTAATATCAGCATCGGCGGAATGCTCTTACCCGTGCCTCTTACAGCCCCTGCAAGCACATTCATAATAGCAAGCAGGAAATAGAACGGGCAGAAGTATTTCATTGCGGTTTCGCCGCAGGCGGCTACTGCGTCATCATTTGCGAACAGCCTTATAATCGGGTCGGCAAACACAAGCAGCAGGACGCCTGTTATGACAGTGTAAACAACGCCCATACCGAGTGCCGTCCACATACCCTTTTTAACACGTTCGGGCTTATTCGCACCGTAGTTCTGACCGACAAAGGTAGTCACCGCCATACTTATACTAAGCACCGGCAGGATGTTGAAGCCGTCCACCTTAAGATATGCGCCGAAGCCTGCTACCGCATCCGAGCCGAAGCTGTTGACGCTTGCCTGCACAAGCACGTTTGAAAAGGAGATGACCATATTCTGAATGCCTGTAGGCAGACCTATCTTTATTATCCTTATCGCCATATCCCTGTGTAACTTTATCTGACGGATAAACAGCTTATAATCCGCATTTACCCTCACCATATAGATTATAGCCATAACGCAGGAAACAAGCTGGCTCGCATCGGTTGCTATCGCCGCACCCTCTACGCCCATACCGAAGCCTTGTATCAGTATAAGGTCGAGTGCTATATTGACAACTGACGCCGCACCGAGATATAACAGCGGTCTTTTTGAATTTCCTGCCGCATTGAATATTCCGGCACACATATTATAAAGCACGTTGAACAGCAATCCGCCGCAGTATATCTGCAAATAGAGCGATGCGCCGTCAAGGATATTTTCGGGTGTCTGCATCCATACGAGGAACAGTCTGCTCATAAATACACCCATGACCGTCAGCACAAGGCCGATTATAACTGCGATCGCCATAGCCGTATGTACCGCTCTTTTCACATCGTCCTTACGCTTTGCACCCATGTACTGCGATATGATAACGCCTGCGCCGACCGATGCACCCTGGCTGAACGCTATCAGCAGACTGACGATAGAGCCGGTTGAGCCTACCGCCGCCAGAGCCTCCTTGCCCACGCAGTTTCCTACTATTATAGAATCGACCGTGCTGTATAACTGCTGTAAGAGGTTGCCCAGTATCAGCGGCACGGAAAATATAAGCAGCTTCTTCCAGATAGAGCCTTCTGTCATAAGGACCGTTCCGGATTTCTTCTTTTCTTTTATATCTACGCTCAAGTTAAACTTCCTTTCTTCATCCATAAATATTATACTCATTTAAAAGAATATGTCAACTTCCGTTATCACTGACGTTTTGTGCCACAGCATATTGTACTGTGCTACAGATTGTGATAAAATGTAAATAGCAGAAAATACGCCGAAAGGATATGATAAATATGACAGACGAAAAGAAAAAAGCTCCCGAAACTCCCGTACAGCCCGATGATAAAGGCGACTACAGACAGTCTGCCGACAAAGAGGAGGCTATATGGGATATGAAGCAGGAGCTTGAGGATTATATCGAGGATCAGGGTATTTATATAAGGCAGTAAAATACAGATTAAACCGATTTGCCCTTTCGGGATAACTATGCGATAAGAAGTGCGAGAAACGGATACAGATAATATGAAGCCGTATATATCCGTATTCCGCCCGATATTTCAAAAACGCACCCGATGACATAAGAGAATTCATACGGGCGGCTGAAGAAACGCTAAAATAAGCTTGACAAAGCACTTTAACTGTGCTAAAATCATTTTTTGTGAGTTCGCAATATCCTCACTTTCCGTCAAAAGACGGATAAATCAAAACTACGAAAGGACAATTCAATATGCGAAACAAAAAAGTCCTGTTTATCACACAGGGAGCCGTTATCGCCGCAATCTATGTAGTGCTGACCTATATTGTCAGCCTGCTGGGGCTTACAAACGGCGTAATTCAGGTGCGTCTTTCCGAGGCGCTCACAATCCTGCCGGTATTTACTCCGGCGGCAATTCCGGGACTGGTTGTAGGCTGTGCCATCTCAAACATACTGACCGGTGCGGTAATATGGGATGTTATCTTCGGAAGCCTTGCCACACTCATAGGAGCGGTTGGCACATATCTTCTGAGAAAGCGTCACAGGATACTGTACCCCCTTCCGCCCATAATTGCCAATACTGTTATAGTACCGCTTGTACTGACCTATGCTTACGGTGTGCCGGACGCATTATGGTTCTCGGCACTGATGGTATGTGCAGGTGAGGTCATCTCCTGCGGAGTTCTCGGTCTGCTCCTGTATCACGGACTGGACAACAAATATTGCAGACGTTTGTTTACCGCAAAGGTTTAACAAACAAAACAGTTTGAGCCGCTATGATTATATCATGGCGGCTTTCGTGCAACTTGTACATTTATTAACGTTTTTTTGGTGTATTTCACCAAACACACCGCTTTACTTCTTGACTTATTACAGCATTTATGATAAAATCAGATTATCAAAAATGTAAGTTCAAGAGGTGTTTCTTATGAAAAAAAATAAAGGCTGGCTAAAAAATAAAGTGCAGAGCCAGGTAGTTGTAATAACATTTTTATGCATTGTATGCTGTATAATGATGCTGGCTACCATTGCTGTATGCACTGTCAACATTCTGACAATGGCAGGTCACGACGACCCTGTTTATCATTCTTCGATAATGCTTTCGCTGATTATCGAGGGCATTTCTCTTATCGTTACTGCGGCATTTATAGTGCTTACCGTATATTTCAGAAAAGCTATACTGAAACCTATCAAGAAGATAGTTCACGAGCTTAACAACTTCTCGGAAGGCATTCTTTCCGCTGAATTTGACGTAAAGATAAACGACAGCGATATAGGAAAACTCGCAGGTTCGCTCAATACTACAAAGTGGTATCTGAAGAAAATGGTCGATGAGCTTACATATCTCCTTACTCAGATGTCATACGGCAACATCAGCTTTACCATTAACTATGATTACAAGGGAGAATTTGCTCCCATAAAGTCGGCATTTGAGCAGATACTTGTCAATCTCAACGACTCGGTATCAAGCATACAGAAGGCCGGCACGATGCTTTATGACGCATCGGAGCAGGTTTCGAGCGGTTCACAGGCGCTTGCACAGGGTACAAGCGAGCAGGAAGCCTCTATCCGTGAGTTGTCAGACTATGTGCAGGATATTTCAGGCAGAGTAAACAAGAACGCTGAAAACGCAAAGAATGTAAGCGAAATTTCAGATACGGCAACCACCGACCTTAAGGAAGGCAACGCAGAAATGCAGAAGATGCTTGCCGCTATGAAGATTATAGACGAAAAATCAGCCGAGATTGAGAAGATCATCAACACAATCGACAACATCGCATTCCAGACAAATATACTTGCCCTTAACGCCGCTGTAGAAGCCGCAAGAGCAGGTGAAGCCGGCAAGGGATTCGCTGTTGTTGCAGATGAGGTAAGAAACCTTGCGAGCAAGTCCGCAGAAGCCGCACAGACAACAAGCGAGCTTATCGGCAGCACTATAGAGGCGGTTTCAAACGGTACGGCTATTGCCGATTCAACCGCACAGACTATCGAAAGCGTTATGGAGCGTTTCAGCAACGCAAACGCACTTATAAACGAAATATCGGACGGCTCGGCACAGCAGGCAACTATGGTTGACCAGGTGCTTTCAAGCGTAAGCCAGATTTCAGCGGTAGTTCAGAACAATGCCGCCACAGCTGAGGAAAGTGCAAGTGCAAGCGCACTTACAGCCGCTCAGGCGAAAGAGCTTCAGAAGATGGTCAAGCAGTTCCATCTGCGTGAGGACGGTCAGATTCATCTTGAAGACCCTATGGAAGAATAACAGAAATAGCAAACAAAAGCAGGCTGAAAATGCCTGCTTTCAGTCTGTCGATAAACCTCTTGCTTATTTAAAAACGGGGTCGCAGGGGCGAAGCCCCCGTACAAGTCGTCAGCCATTTGTGCCACTGCATCGTGCAGTGGCTTTGTGCGGCTGACTGCAAGCATCCTTGCTTGGTCTGGGGCGGTAGCCCCAGTAATATAGCCCCGGCACGGATGCCGGGCGTGTATGCACAAGGGCTTTGCACGATGCAAAGCCAACCAAGCATACACAGCCTTTCACCGAGGGAAATGGGTTTGGGGATTCGGCAAGGATGCCGAGATAGAACGCCCAAAGGCTTTGCAAGGACGCAAAGCCCACAAAGCGTTCTTATAGGGATAGAGAATTTGCTCCATTTTTATAAAAATGGACTTTTTCTACAAGCTGAAAGCAGGCTGAAAATGCCTGCTTTGTTTTTACGGAGAATTTTATGACTACACAGGAATTTGAATACAAGGGAATGCACTGCAAGAAATGGCTTTCCGATAACGAAAAGGCGAAAATACAGATAATTCACGGGCTTGGCGAAATGTCGGAATACTATGAGCAGTTCGCAGAATATATTACAGCCAAAGGAGTTTCGGTATATCTTTGCGAATACCGTGAACACGGAAGAACGGCACTGCCTGCGGATATAGACAATATCGTTCAGACTGCGGCAAAGGAATGCGGTGATTTTTCGTTATACGTTCACTCGGAAAGTGACACACCGCTGTTTCTGCTCGGTCACAGCCTGGGCGCACAGATGGCTCAATATGTTATTTGCCACTGCGATAGCTCGCTTTACAGCGGAGTTATACTTACGGGCTGTCCGTATATACATGATACGAAAGCGCTTTTGTCGGACATAGAAGCGGAAATTTCCGAAAAAGGCGCAGATGCTCCGAGTATGGATGTATTCCTGAAGCTGTTCGGAAAGGTTGCGGAGCCTTTTCCGGAAAAATGCACGGTATCCTGGGTGACATCCGACCTTGAGCGTGCTTTATATTACGAAACTCTCCCGTATACCAACAAAATGTACAGTTGTCGCTTCTACAGGAGCTTTTTACAGCTTGCAAGCGAAGTACAGTGCAAGGATTATCTTAAGAATGTTTCACCGAAACCGCCCTTTCTTTTAATGAGCGGAACACAGGATATGGTGGGCGATAAAGGCGCTTATGCAAAAGAAAAAGCCGGTCTTCTTATCGAAAACGGCTTTGATGTCAGACTTGAAATATTTGACGGAATGCGTCACAGTATACTACAGGAAGTGCAGAGGGAAAATGTATACCGTTTGATTTATGAGTTTATAAGAGAGAATATATAAATGAAGCATCCGGTTTTATCCGGATGCTTCGTCGTTCTTATGCCTTACCTTTTCCTGAGTAGCAAAGGTAAGTCTTTTTAATCTGCGCTCTGCTCCTGCTCCGTATCAGTACGCTGTCGCCGTTATCCAATCTGAACTGTTCGTCAACCGCCGTGACATGATCCATATTGATGATATAGCTCCTGTGGCATCTGAGAAAGCGTGACTTTTCGTCAAGCATCTGCTGTTCTATATCATCAAGCTTCATATAAAGCGGATATTCTTCATCGGCAGTGTGAAGTATACAGCGGTTATTGCGGCTTTCGATATAGATAATATCGCTGTACATAATATTGACATAGCTGTTGCGTACCTTTATCCTGATATAGTCCCTTACATAATGCTCAAGCACTCTGTTAAGAACGCTTTCTATTCTTTCGCCGCTGAATGGCTTCAGAATATATCCGTTTGCCTTGACGCTGTAGCTTGCTATTGCATATTCGGGAGTGATAGTAGAGAATATCAGCAGGTTATCGTAACCCTCATTTCTGAGTTTTCCTGCAACGTCTATCCCCAACTCATCCCCGACATATATATCCATAAAAACAATATCGAAAACTGTTCCGTTTTCAAAATCGGAAAGCAGTTTTGCGCCTGTTTCGTAGGTAATGATACTGCACGTCATTTTACGCTTCTTGAAATATTCACTTATCAGAAATTTAGACAGTAAGCAGTCTATAACACTGTCATCGCATATCGCTATTGTCATTACTGATCGATCCTTTACCGTTTCGGAAATTATCTACGCTTATATTTTAGCATACTTTTGACAGCAATGCAATACTACCGCAATGTAATTTGAAAATTCAATAAATTCGACAAATTATATACTGTGGGTTTATCCTTTCACGCCCACGTTCCGTTTCTGAACACGGGTATCTCAGTGCCGTCCTCGCAAATGCCTGTTATATCAAGGTCATCTGAGCCTATCATAAAGTCAACGTGTATTATAGAATCGTTTACGCCAAGAGCGTGAATCTCGTCAAGAGTCATATTTTCGGCTCCCTCGATAACCTCCTGAAAGCCCTCGCCTACCGCAACGTGACAGCAGGCATTCTCATCAAATAGGGTATTCATAAACAGAAGTCCGGAACGGTTTATCGGGGATTCCTTAGGAACAAGCGCAACCTCACCGAGCATCGATGCGCCGTTGTCCATAGCGAACATCTTCTTCAGTATTTCCTCGCCCTGCTTTGCTTTACAGCCGGATACCCTGCCGTTTGTGAATTCCACCTCAAAGCCGTCTATCAGGTTGCCCGACCAGCTCAGAGGCTTCGTGGCGACAAGTCTGCCCTCGCACTTGCCCTTCATCGGGCTTATGAACACTTCCTCTGTCGGCATATTCGGAACGTAAGCCGCTCCGTTTACACGGTTTATGTCAGCCGCACCGCACCACTTTGCTCCGGGAATAAGCTGTACAGTGAAATCCGTGCCGTTACTGCTATTGTATCTGAGGGATTTAAAGCGCTTACTGTTGAGCCAATCGGCTTTTTCCCTCATAGTATCGGTATGCTGTTTCCACACCTGCTCCCAGTTTTTATTGCCGTCAAGATAAACGCAGGAGAAAATTGCGTTCCAGAGTTTTTCCACTGCGGTATCGCTGTCATCGTCCGGGAACACCTTCTTTGCCCATTTGGGTGAAGCGGCGGCAACTATCAGCCACTGGTGCTTGCCGTCTATCTCATCACGGTATTTCTTAAGCACCTTTGAACGCATCCTGCCTACCGTTGAAATTACATCCGCAGGAATACCGCTCAGCTCATCGGGATCGGCAGATTCTATAAAAATCCTTGCAGGCAGGTCTTTAACCATCTGCTTCTGTCTTTCTTCTTCCCAGCTAAGCACAGTACCAAGCGTTTCTACCGAAGCGTTTTCGTAATGAAGCCTTTCTACAGCGCCGCAGCTCCAGAACATCTCAACATAGCTTGCGCCGGCATTGTAGCACTCCTTTGCAACGAGGGTGGCAAGCTCGTATTGGTCAACCTCTGCGTAAAGGCGTACCTTCTGCCCTTTCTGAACGTTTGCGCCGACCTTTACCATTAATTTTGCATATTCACTTAACATATTTTTATCCATCTGTAACCTCCGTCGGTTTACGGTTTTCCCGTTATTCTCTGCATTATACGGCGAATTATCCGTTAGCATTATATAACCGACATTAACTATTATAGAACTCTTTGCCTGCCGTGTCAAGAATATCTTATCGGTGTATATTCTTCTTCAATTATCGCAGAATAGGACAAGGAGGTAATTTTTATGGACGAAATGTTTTGTTTTCAGTGTCAGCAGACGGCACACAACGAAAAATGCAACGGAAAAGCAGGCGTATGCGGTAAGAAAAGCGATACCGCAAAAGCGCAGGACGAGCTTATCGGCGCACTTATAGGTCTTGCAAAAGCGGCGGAGTGCGGTACTCCTACAGACAGCACAGACCGACTTGTTCTGAAAGGACTTTTCACGACTATCACCAATGTCAGCTTCAATACAAAAACTGTAAATGAACTGACAGCAGAGGTCGAGGAGGAGAAACGAAAAATTTGCAAGAGCAAGGTTGACAACTACGACCTTTCAAGGTTATGGGAAGCAAGCGATGATATTCGCTCGCTGAAATCGCTTATTCTGTTCGGCATCAAGGGTATGGCGGCGTATGCGTATCACGCTCTTGCACTCGGTAAAGCCGACAGCGAGGTAAATTTCTTCTTCTACACGGCACTCAGGGCTATTGAGGGCGAAAGCGATCCGGACAAGCTGTTAGGCCTTGTGCTTAAAACAGGCGAAGTGAATTTCAGGTGCATGGCGCTTCTTGACAGTGCAAACACGGAAAGCTACGGTAATCCCGTGCCTACTGTCGTTCCTTTGACGATAGAAAAGGGTCCGTTTATAGTGGTCAGCGGTCACGATCTGCATGATTTAAAGCTGTTGCTCGAGCAGACGGAGGGCAAGGGTATAAATATCTACACCCACAGTGAAATGCTCCCTGCACACGGGTATCCCGAACTCAAAAAATACAAGCACTTGAAAGGCAACTTCGGTACGGGCTGGCAGAATCAGCAGTCGGAATTTCACAATATTCCGGCTCCGATACTGTTCACCACCAACTGCATTATGCCGGTAAGGCAGAGCTACAGCGACAGGGTTTTCACAACATCGGTTGTATCTTACCCTGAGCTTGTCCACATCGGTGACGATAAGGATTTTTCGCCCGTTATAGCAAAGGCTCTCGAGTGCGGCGGATATGATGAGGATAAGGAAATGACCGGCATGAACGGCGGTCATACAGTTATGACGGGCTTTGCGCATAATGCCGTACTGTCAAGAGCGGATGAGATAGTAGCGCTTGTAAAGCAGGGAAAGATAAAGCACTTCTTCCTGATAGGCGGCTGTGACGGCGCAAGTCCGAGCAGAAGCTACTATACGGATTTTGCAAAAGCAACACCGCCGGATACTCTTATCCTGACGCTCGCCTGCGGAAAGTACCGTATAAACGACCTTGACCTCGGTACAATCGAGGGTATACCGAGAATACTCGACTGCGGACAATGCAATGACGCTTACAGCGCTATAAGAATCGCACTTGCACTTGCGGATGCTTTCGGCTGTTCGGTGAATGACCTGCCGCTGACGCTTGTTCTGTCGTGGTATGAGCAGAAGGCTGTCTGCATACTGCTGACGCTTTTATATCTCGGAATAAAGAATATTTTCCTCGGCCCTACTCTGCCTGCGTTTATTTCACCGGGAGTGCTTGATATACTTGTAAAGAACTACAACATCACGCCGACCGACATTCCGGAAAAGGACCTTGCGAAAGCGCTCGGCAGAAAATAATCACACAAATATATAAAATCCGCCACAATTCAGGTATTGATTTTTCCTGCCTGCTGTTATAATAAAGCTGTAAACAAGGGAAATTGCAGGAGTTGACCCTGTACGGTGCCGAAAAGAACAAGGAGGAAAACCATGAGAAATTTTGACGGATTTTATAAGGGTATAGACCTGGGCGGTTGGATCTCGCAGTGTGGAAGCAAGTACAATGACGAGCATTATTCCACCTTCATAACCGAAAAGGATATTGAAAAGATAGCTACAATGGGACTTGATCACGTCCGTATGCCTGTAGATTACAATGTTATCCAGACGGATGACGGCGAAATCATCGAAAGCGGAATGGCTTACATTGAAAGCTGTGTCGGCTGGTGCAAAAAGCACGGTCTTAATATCGTTATAGATCTGCACAAGACCTGCGGATATATCTTTGACGATCCGAGCTATTGCGGATTTTTCGGCAACGAAAAGCTGCAGGATCAGTTTGTATATCTGTGGCAGGAGATAGCAAGGCGTTACGGAAATGACAGTCATATAGCGTTCGAACTTCTCAACGAAATCACAAGCGCAGATTTCACAGATTCGTGGAACAAGATAGCAAGCCGTACCGTAAAGGAGATAAGAAAAATAGCGCCCGAAACAAAAATAGTCATCGGCGGTATCTTCAACTCGAGCATTTACGGCCTGACGCTCCTTGACATTGATTGGGATGAAAACATAGTGCTGACATTCCACTGCTACAATCCGCTTGTTTTCACTCATCAGGGTGCCGGCTGGGTAGATCGCCTTGATAAGTCATACCGCACGAAATTCCCTGCTACAGCCGAAAAGCTTCTTGCGGACAGCAGAAAATATTTCGGTGAGGATTTCACTTCGGATTTTGACGGTATAACAGGTATGATTGACAGCGGCTTCTTTGTAAAGATGTTTGCCGACGCTGTAAAGGTAGCGGAAAAGCTGGAGCTTCCTCTTTACTGCGGTGAATACGGCGTAATAGACAGAGCTGACCCCGAAAGCACGCTGAACTGGTTCAGAATGATAAACGAAGCATTTGAACAGCTTCATATCGCCCGTGCGGTATGGTCGTACAAGGAAATGGATTTCGGCATAACGGACGAGCATTATGCGCCGATTTATGACGAACTTATAAAGGTGCTGTAAAGCATGAGATTAAAAAACCGATGCCAAAAAGCATCGGTTTTAGCTTTAGGAAAAGTATTGTATTTGATGTACTTCTGTTATATCATTCAGTTCAGGCTATGATAGCAAGCTACCGATAGTTCTGTTTGTCGGATAACACTTCTCGGGTTCGCTATTCGAATTAATACACCTGTCAATATTAACGAGGGAAAGAACCAAAGAGACTAGGTGCAAGTCTGAGCCTCG
>ENA-OZSP01000229-OZSP01000229.1-human-gut-metagenome-genome-assembly--contig:-NODE-229-length-18465-cov-21.604563_pt1 | contig 18465 bp, 20 predicted proteins | sample MGYA00243282_ERZ653973 | MGnify/ENA primary metagenome ERZ653973 (study PRJEB26926, sample SAMN06164457) | human gut metagenome | biome: ENVO:00009003; feature: ENVO:2100002; material: ENVO:00002003... | reverse complement strand
GCAGGGTTTGGGGAAGGCACTCCCCAACAAGATTCCCGCAGGGGCAAAATGAGCGGAAAGCGAATTTTGGCACCTCGGTAGAATCTTGCTCTAAGTAAGCCGCAGATTTCCCCTTGCACTTACTACTCGTATAGCCGCCGCCCGTTTTGGCTGGATTTCTGCAAAAATCTTACGGCGTGGAGCGAGTTTTACCCGCAGTTCTTTCTTTCCGCTAAAGATACATTTCAAAGGCCGCCAGCTACCCGCTTGCCGGGAATTTCTCAAATTTTCCTTTACCTTAGAAATACAGGAAATGCAGATTTGGCTACCGCCGCAGAAAATTTTTTATTTCCGGCTTCACCTACCTACTACGGACGGATTGCGATTTTGCCAAACGGACAAAGAAAAAAGCAGCAAATCTTTTTCAGACTTACTGCTTTTCGCTGCCGCCGGTGACGGTGGGGTATTCAGTTGTGGGCTGTGCCGTCATTCTCTAAAACGGAATTTGAAGATTGCGGCAAGCAGCGTTTGTGTGATGTAGTCCTCTGCGTCCGGGTTAAACTGCCCGTTTACGAAAGCGGAGAAATATATGTGCCGCCGGTAATGCTGCAAAATGGTATTGACCGCCTCCGGCTCGCCGCTGGCGGCCTGCACGATTGTTTCATAGGGGAGAAGTCTGCTATTCCTCATGCGTCATTCCCTCCATTTCCTCATAAAGCCGCCGTAGGGATTTGCGGATATGGTAGCCGGTGGCGCTGCGGCTGCGCCCGTACCGTTTCCCGATTTTCTCCTGTGAAAGACGGTGGTAAAAGGACAGGTAAAGCATTTCCTGTTCCTCAACCGGTAGACGGGAGAGGGCTTGTACCAGCAGCCCGTTGTTTAAGATAACTGTATCACCGCAAAGGTTCAGTATGTATTCCTCGTCCGGCTCCGGGGCTTGAAAACATTTATCATTTGTGCCTAATGGGTGGTGCTTTTCTTCTGTGAGGTATTCAAGGGATATTTCTCTTTTGTATTTCCGGCTCCAATCCCGCAAGGCGGTGTACTTGGCGTTGCGGATAACGACAACGCAAAAGGCATGGAACGTGTACTCGATATGCTCCTTGTATTCTTCTGTGCAGGTCATAGAAAATCCCCCTTTCCTCCACAATGGGCTGTGCATGGTTGACGGGCTGTATTATAATCATAGGGGGCGGCAGCACTCCTTGCTGTCGCCCCTTGATTACCCTCCTGCAAAGACGGGCGGGGCTGTCAACGGCGGGCATTTATGCCCGTTAAGTTTGCCGTTGACTGCTTCGCCTGGTTGCGCTACCCGTTACGGAGTTACATTTATCTACCGTTAATCTGATAGCGATTGTATGTCAGTTTTCCAATCAAAGCGAAAATGACAGCCAACACCAAATATACAATCGGCGCATACTGATAAGCTGCTAAAGGACTGCCGCCCACATGAAACATAGAATAACGAAATGCCCCGTTAAGCGAAACAAGATTACTCGGAAGCAGATACCAAATTTCAGAAAGCAGTTTGAGGTTTGCGGGCATTTCCATAATGAACATTGTAACAAGGAGAACACCCGTTATAATTCCAATGGTAGCAATGCTATTTTTCGTTACCTCTGATAACATCATGGTAAATATGCTAATCAATGCAGCTCCGGCAAAGGACAATCCAACTAAAATCAAAGCTGCCTGTCCCACGGTAAGATTAAACGGGCGCAACAGAACAAATTGCAGTATCGTATCATATCCGTCAAATCCATATAAAAAAGCAATTATTCCGAACATGAGCAGAGAAAGAAGCAGCGTAAAACCTACACCTACCGTCAATCCCGCAAGGGTTTTCGCTGCATATAATTTCTTCTTCCCAAGGCGGGTACAAAGGATTACCTGGTCTGTTTTTCGGGTATGCTCCACGGTAAATACCGTTGAAAGACAGATTGCAATAAACATGATTTCCATACAGGTAATCAATTTCATCATATCTGCAATTTGCCGCCAACCGTCAAAATATCCGTGATAAACAATCGGCTCGTCAAATGAAATACTTTCGGTCAGCCCTGCCGGGGTATTTGCTTCTAACTGTGCATTTAATTTTTCATAAAATGCTTCGCTATCACATACTAATATTTCCGCGCCTGCTTGTGTCCCCAATGTTCTGCCAATGAAATTATATACATCTAAGTACGGGAGTGCTTCTTTGTAATTTCCGTTAAAAATAAAATCCTCATACGCAGGGCGCATTTCGTCAATCAGTTTTTGGTCTATCGCTCTGCCGGAGATCTGCTCTGCGGCTTCCTGTTCTGCCCGATTTGCTGCATATCCATTTAGGGAACTGTCGGAATATTCCCTATTTTGCGGAAGTACAGCACTTGCTATACCCCAAATAACAAGTCCTACAAGCAGGACGCCGCCTGTAATCCAAACAATTTTTCTGCTGATAATCTTTCGCAGTTCAAACTTATATAGCGTAAGCATAATCACTCCTCCTCAAATTCATCAAGATAAAATTTCTCCAAGTCGTCGATTTCATCAGCAGAGCCATTAAATACAATCTGTCCTGCTTTCATCATAAGCACCGTATCTGCGATATGCTCAATATCTGATACGATATGGGTAGACAGTAAAACAATGCTTTCCGTACCCAATTCTTTAATCAGATTACGGAAGCGCACACGTTCTTTCGGGTCAAGCCCAGCGGTAGGCTCGTCTAAAATAATAATCTTTGGGTCATTCAAAAGTGCCTGTGCAATACCAAGCCTTTGCTTCATGCCGCCGGAATAGGTCGCAATTTTCTTTTTGGCTACGTCGGAAAGGCTCACCAATTCCAGAAGTTTTTTTGATTTTCGTTTTGCTTCTGTCTTTGTCAGTCCTTTTAATGAAGCCATATATAAGAGAAAATCCATGCCGTTAAAATCCGGGTAATAACCGAAGTCCTGCGGAAGATATCCCAATTCCGCCCGGTATTCCTCGGAAGATACGTCCATTCCGTCAAAAGTAACCGTACCGCTTGTGGGTTTCAAAATACCGCAAAGCATACGCATAAAAGTAGTTTTCCCTGCGCCGTTTGCCCCAAGCAGACCATAGACACCGTTTGTCAGTTGTAGGCTTACCCGGTCAACGGCTATTTTGTTTTCATACTGTTTTGTCAGTCTGTCAATGCAAAGTTCCATATAAATCCCTCCGTTTTTTTGAATGTATGGTAAAATTCTTTTGCAGTAATTCCAAACAGGAATAAAGCTGCTACTATCCACCATACCAAGTAATTTGTCTGGAATAAAAAGTCTGCCATATAGCGAAGCGTCATATTTACCCCGCTTACAAAAACAGCTACCGCCATGCACCCATAAATGACTTCTTTATTACGGAAACGTCGCACAAGATATAGGCTGATACTTGTTGTCAATAGATACGGAACAAACAAATATACACCTGTCTGCATAAAGGAAATACTGTTTGCAACATGGCAGACCGGAATTATGATACAAAAAATCCCAAAGTTGAAAACACCTAAAATAATCAACCTTGCCAAAACAACACTCTTTAAGGAAAACCGGGCAGACATTTCTAACTCATTCATTCCGTATATGGCAGATTTTGTGCTTTCTGCAATAAGCAGCAATGCAAGAAAAGGGGTAAATGCAGATACAATCCATACCGTATTTTCACTTGCAAAAGAAGCCGCCCATGCTACGGGCAAAAGTATCAATATAGACATTAGCCATACGCTTTTCTTGATAAAGGGAATTTGGCTGCATATAAATGTTTTGGTACTGATATGCGGGCGGGGCAGCGAATGGATAAACTGAACCTTGCGACCCGGCGTAGGTGCGTCAAACGCTTTAGCAATCTGTTTTTTTAGTTCTCTATTCATCTGAAAAGCCTCCTTTCTGTAACTCCGTTTTGAGATATTTTAATATCCTTGCGGTTTTTCGGTATATGGCAAAACGGGAAAGTCCTGTAATCTTGCATATCGAAGCTATGGGAACATCATTTGCATATCGAAGCAGCAACAATTCCTGTTCGTCCTGCGGAAGTTTGTAAATGAGGTTTTTTTTTGCAATGCTGTCTATCCACTCCTGTGTTGGGTCATAGCTCAATTCCTCGTTTATCTCACATGATTTTTCTTTGCTTCCTTTTCGGTATTCTTCAATACATAAATTACGGGCAATCGTGTAGAGATAAGGAAGTTCTTTGTCGCTGTTAAGGCTTAACTGCTTATTGAAAAATCGCAGAAATGTTTCCTGCGTTATATCCTCTGCCGTTTGACAATGGCGGACTTTGAAATAACAGTAGCGGTATATTTTGTCATATTGTTCTTCCAAATCCATAGCGTTCAAGACCTCCTTTCATTATGTATAACGGTTTAGCCACATCAAATGTGCGGCTGTTTTGAAAATTATAGCATATTTTTGCAAGTTCTTTTAGGCTGCGGAATAGTGGTAGGCTACTGTCTATGCTTGTATTTTGGTTTTGCTTCTTTACTAAACATAAGCATTAGCCGCCGGATTGTCGTTGCCGTAGCCTTCCATGAGGTTGATAACACCCCACACCGCGAGACCCGCGCCGAGTGCGATAACGAGTGTCTGAAGAACCGTGACAGCCTGATTGATGAAAGCCATAGATTTTCCTCCTTGATTTGAAAAAGATTGGTTGTGTATTTTTGAAAATGGGCATAAAAAAAGAAGCCCCGTCGCTGTTCTGCTTTGGGATGAGCCATCAGGCTTTACCCACTGCGCAGTGCAGCGACGGGGCTTTAATCCGCTTCGATCTCGCCCATATCATAGAGGTCGAATGTGTCATCGGGCTTGACCACCAGCTTATGCTGCCGGTATTTTTCGATGTCAAAGGCGTTCCGCTTGTCATAGTCGGAGAGCTGCCGGTATTTGGGATGCTTCGTGATGTCGTATTTGTTACTGAGAAAAGGTCTCACGCCTCGAAGCTGCAAAATACACTTGGCTCCGTCCATGACGGCGATCTCGTCCTGAGACATCAGTTCCTTGCCGGTCTTCTGATAATTCAAGCCATAAGAGTTGTTGTTGGAACGGGTTTCTGAGGTGTTGTAAAGGTCGATTGTCTCCTTGCCCAGCACCTCGCTGATTTCCTTGAGCGTGGATTTCTCCTTGCCGCCGAGGAAAAGTGTGCAGTCACAGTTGCCCGTGATGGTGTCCGCCGCATCCTTGTAGATGGTCTTGAGCTGAGACTGGGACTGCAAGATGATTGACGCCGAGATTTCCCGGCTTCGGATGGTGGCGATGAGCTTATCAAACTTCGGGATTTGACCGATGTTCGCAAACTCGTCCAGCAGACACCGCACATGGACGGGAAGCCGTCCGTTGTAAACGTCATCTGCCTTGTCGCAGAGAAGGTTGAAGAGCTGGGAATACATGATTGCCACAATGAAGTTGAAGGTGTCATCGGTGTCGGAAATGATGACGAACAGCGCCGTCTTTCGGTCTCCGATGGTGTCCAGCTCCATCTCATCGTAGCTCATCAGCTCCCGCAGCTCTGCGATGTCGAAGGGCGCAAGCCTTGCACCGCAGGAAATTAAGATCGACTTGGCTGTTTTTCCCGCCGCCAATTTGTATTTGCGGTATTGCTTGACCGCGAAGTGATCCGGGTCACGGGCTTCCAGCTCGTCGAACATCTTGTCCACGGGATTCTTGAAGGTTTCATCGTCCTCTCTGGCTTCCGAGGCATTGATCATTTCGAGCAGAGTAGTAAAGTTTTTCTCGTGATCGGGTGCTTCGTACCAGATGTAGCCGATGAGGGCTGTGTAGTACAGCTTCTCCGCCTTCACCCAAAAATCTTCGCCGGACTTATCGCCATCTCCCTTCGTGTTGACGATGATCGTATTGACCAGCTTGAGGATGTCCTTCTCGCTGCGGATGTAGCTGAAAGGGTTGTAGTGCATGGATTTCCGGAAATTGATGGTGTTCAGCGACTTGATGACGTAGCCGCCCTTTTCAAGCATTTTGCCGCACTCCACCAGCACCGTACCCTTCGGGTCAGTCACAACGTAGCTGCTGTGCATCTGCATCAGGTTAGGTTTGACGAAAAAGCGCGTCTTGCCTGAGCCGGAACCGCCGATGACAAGGATGTTCTTGTTGCGGGCGTATTTCGGCTGCTTCGGACGGCTGTTCATGGTCAGGAACTCCGTTTGCGTCAGGATAACGTTGTTGGAGAACTCCGGGTCCATGTACGGCTTGATGTCCTCCGACTTGCCCCATCGTGCAGATCCGTATTCTTCGCCCTGCCGTAACTTCTTGCGATTCTTGCCCTTGACGTAGACCGCCAGCTTGAGCAGCGCACCGGCAATCAACCCGATGAGCAGATCGACGGGATGAAAGCTGGGCAGCGGATTTGCGAAGGCAGTGCCGAACACGGCAAAGCCGTTTGTCAGCTTGTCGATGAACTCTGCGCCGGGAGCGAGACGAAATACGGCGGCAATCTTATCCGCAAAATAGAAGGCGAAGACATACGGAAGGTTCAGAAGAATGAGCTTCTTCACATCGGGTTTGTTCACAGCTCCACACCCCGATCCTTGGTCTTGACCTTGACCTTCTCTTTGTGCTGCGCTTTGCTCTGGGCTTTCTCCTGATCCAGCTTGTGCCGGATGGACGGCTGTTCCTTCTGCTTGACTGTCTTGGCGGAGAACTCCTTGAAGGCGGCGGTCATCACATCAACATCCCGTCCCTTGAAGAAGACAAGATAGCTGGGCGGCTCAACGGAAACGTCCTTCTTGAGCGCAAAGTCCAGACCGTATTTGCTGGCAGTCCGCTCAAAGGACTTGATGTTGCCGTCCGTCACTTCGATGTTGGAGATGGCGGCGTTCTGGCTCATCAGATGCTTGATGGACTGCTTGCCGCGATAGGCTTTGGGCTGCTGCATCTGCTTCTGTGCCTTCTCAATTTCCTGAACGAACTTGTCCAGCGCCTTTTTCAGTACCTCGGCTGAGATTTTGCCGCCCTTGATCATGATTGCAACAACTTTGGTGTTGACTTCATCCTGCATTGCAGTGATACCTCCTTTCCTTGGAATGATTGTGGGAATGTTGCCTCAGCTAAGGCGGCACAATCCGGCGATAGATGATTTTCATTTACACTGTCCTCCTTTCCGAGCATTGCTCACGATGGTATTCATTAAAGAGTGTCTTCACAAAGGCTATAATCGTAGGTCTTCGGCTTCTTTGACCCTGCCGATCTGTCCTGCCCGTAGAAATCATGATTGACGAGGGCGGAGTAGTAATTGTCTATCGTCAGAGAAGCGTTATACAGAGCGGTCAACAGGTACGCCCGGATATTACGGATGTCTGACGGGTTCTTGTTCATTGCTTCCAGAACGTACTCAATGTGGCTGCTATTCAGCTTGAGAAAGCGGGACTTGACCACTTGCTGCGGCATATCCTCGCCGTTGATGCGGATGGTCGGAGCGGTAGAGCAGACGGCATCCAGCATGATGTCCATGATTTCCCGGAAGCGGTCTTTATCGAACTTCGGATCCTGACAGAGAATGTCGTAGTCAAGATTCTCTTTGATAATCTCTTCATACTCGCTTCGCTCATCCGTCCTGTCCATCCCATCAAGATTGATGGATTGATAGTTCTTTGAGAGAGTATTTCTTTCTTGGGTAATTACTTGATCAGTATTTATTTGTGCGGACTTATCCCCGTGTGGATTATCCACATCTGGCTTCTCCACACATGGATTTTCCGTGTGTGGCATTTCCCGTTCTGGCGTGGACTCCTGCGGCTCTTCGTATATCTCAAAGATTGTGCTGCTCATCCTGCCCTTACCGTCTCTCTGCCGGTGCCGGACAAGGTAGCCGTGCTTTTCAAGCTCACGGAGCGCGGAGAGAATGGCATCCGGACCTTCCTTGCAGATTGCAGAAAGTCCCTTGGTTGAGAACTTCCAGCCATCATTAAACGAGAGCATCTTTGAGAGTAGCCCGACTGCCTTGAGTGACAGGCTCTTGTCTCGGAGGTGGAAGTTCGCCATGACGGTATAGCCACGATTTTTGTTTACGCGATAGACTGCCACGAAAATCACCTTGCTATCTTGGGAAGCAGCTCTTCGCCGCACTTTTTCTGGAACTTCATTCGGATGACCTCCTTGCCCTTCGGCGTGAAGTAGGTCTGAGAACCGGTGTAGCAGTACGTCACAAAATCGCGGACGATGAACAGTCCGGCATTGCTGTCCTTGTTGTAGGGAAGAAGCTGCCCGGAAGGAGATCGGAACAGGTACTTTTCTTTGAGAAGGAACTGGACGAACTTGCGCTCTGGGATTTTCAGTTCCTTCGCCGTCGTTCGGATATTGGTGCAGTCATCCGGATTGATGAAGGCGTCGTAGTAATCGGCTTTGGGCTTTGCCGTGTTCAGCTCACACTCAAGAGCCTTCACGCGATTCTTTTCCAGAATCAACGCTTGAGCGAACTCTACAATGACCGCTGGTTCCTTCTGAATACGTTCCAGAAGGGAGTCCGTCATGTAGCCGCCGGTCTTGCGGATCATGGGGATGACATCATGTGTGATCCAGCGTTTGAAGGCTTTGGCTTCGGGCTTACGGCTGCTCAGAATAAGCGTGTAAAGTCCAGGTTCGTTCACCACCGTCATGTTGGGATTGCCTCGTTTATTACCCTCATTTGAAATGAGGGTAATCATCTTCTCGTCCGCATCCAGCCGTGAAATGGCTTGTGACGAATTGCCGATCTCCAAAGCCCTGCACACGTCTACCGCCACAAACCACGGCTCGTTTTCGATCAGGGCTGTTCGGATTTCTCCAAACTGTTCATTCTTGAAGACTTCGATTTTGTTATTCATGACTGACTTCCTTTCCGGCAGCAGATGTGCCATTTTGATTTTTGAGAGTAGAAACGGGCTTGCAGCAGTAGGGACACTCTGCAAACACGCAGGACTGATATTTCCAGAAGGGACGATGAAATCGACAGCTTCGGCACTCAGGGAGAATGCCATCCGCGCCGCTGTCAAAATGCTCAAAGCCGGGTGTGGTCTGCATCAGCAATTCGAGTGCTTGCAGATCACCGGCTGTCATGCGTTTCATGCTTAAAAACTCCTTTCCTTCGCCGCATCGCCAGCAAATATTCCGGCTTTTGGGCAACAAAAAAAGAGGGTTTGCTTCTTACTCCAAATTGGAGAAGAAACAAACCCTCTTCGTTTACGATGTAGTTCAGATGATTTCTCGGATGGTATGAATGACACCGAGCAGCAGCCCGATGAAGAAGGCGAGTCCTCCGATGAGACCGCCTATGATTAAGTTCAATGCGAAGATGCCGACTGAGCCGGAGATACCGTAGCCGCTGGGAACGAGCCAGAGGCACATCCTCCGGATGCCGAATGGCAAGCCGACGCAGATCCACATAAGGAAGTAGTCACATACGCCGTCAGGCATATAGATCGGCTTGAGAAATGACGCGAGGCAGAACGCAAGCGCGATTGGAAGCGCAACCTCCTTCAAGAAGACTTTGATAGCACCCACTATATCCTCCTTCTGCCGGAAGTGTGCAGCAGCACCCTCTGGCTTGCTTGATTATTGTGAAAGTCCTTTGTTTTCGGTCAAAAAAAGAAGGGACTAAGCCAGAATGCCTTGATTTTCAAGGTCTTTCTGATTTAGTCCTATTATCGCACAATAATCCTTTGTGACAACGCAGTTGATTTTCCCGTCTTCGATGTCATCAATCATCCTTTGGAAACTTGGACGCTCGAAATTTGTCCCACTCCATCCGTCGTCAATGTACTCGTCTACAACGGTCAGCCCATGCTCTGCGGCATACTGTCTAAGCATCATGCGCTGGGTCTGGATACTGCCGCTTTCCCCCTGTAATTCATCGTCACGGCTCAATCTCAAATATAGTGCAGTGTTATAAATCGTTGTATTGTATGGTTGTTTCACGGTTAAAAATCCTCCTTCTAAAAGAAACAACCCACGCTTATACAATACTCGCTGGTACAAGTATATCATAAGCGTGGGCTGATTGACAGTCGTTATTCCGTATTTTTTCAGGAAGCGGCGGCAGCGTGCTGGATCACATCTTCCAGCAGGCTGTCAAGCGGCTTCCCATCCTGTGCGAAATGCTCCGATACCTTGATACGGACTTTCCCCATGACAAAATACTGGGTGCCGTCTTTTTCGGTAAGCAGGGTGCCGCTGTTTTTGTTATTGCTCTCGTTTTTGCTTTTTGCCATAGGCAGTTACCTCCATAAATGAAATATGCCCGACAAGGGAATGTCAGACAGGTGTACAGCCGCAGACTGTCTCCGTGTCAACCAAACCGTGTCAACCGGCAGAAAAGACTTTGAAAACAATCCATAGGCGCTCTATTATTACTTTTTACTTTTTCTTTGATTTCTTGGTTGACATGGTTGACAAAGGAGAGAAATGCCCCAAATATCAGGCTTTTCCCCGTCAACCGGCTGTCAACCAAAGCGTCAACCAAACTGTCAACCGGTGGCTTTTCAGAATGGAAGTTCCATTTGCCGGGCTTCTTCTTCCGTGATTTCCTGAAAACCGTCCCCCTCCGGCGGAGCTTGGTTGACACGCTCCCAGCCTTTTTGAGAACCGTATTTCTTATACCGCTTCGGGCTTTTGTAGGCTACCCAGCCCTGTATGATGCCGCCCGCAATGCCGGTATTCATAATCTCGCAGATTGCCCGTGTCTCCCAGTCTGCCGGGGAATTTAAGTTCCCCAGCGCTTCCTCATAAAGCTGCTTGGAACATACCCTGTCGCCGGTGTAGTCCTCCAAATAGGCGTAGATCATGCCGGCCTGTGTGTCTTCCTGCATAAAGTCCTGCTGGTGGGCGTTCAGGTATCGGTTCATTTCCATGCTGAATGACAGCTTATACTTCCCACTGCGATAAACCGTCATGGCTTCCGCCCACATCTGTTCGATATACGCCCTCGCCGCCGCTTCATCGTCCAGTATGTGAACCTCCGCCCGTTCCGGGTACACCGTCACGGGGAGAAAGCGCCGGTTGCCGGTGCGGTCACGGGGCAAAAAGTCCTGCCGGTTGGTCGTCCCTCCAAATACACATTGCCGCAGCCGGTCTGCCGGATGTGTCTCATACGGCACTTTGTAGGTTTCTTTCTGGCGGCTTAAGAATGACTTGATTTCCTCAATACTCTTGGCGTTGGCTGTGGCAATCATCTCCGACATCTCGATAATCCAATGCCCTTGCAGCTTGCGGTACACATTTTCATCGTCCAGCTTTTTCAAATCGTCTGAAAACCATTCGTCCCTGCCTGCCAGCAGCCGGAAAAAGGTAGATTTCCCGGCTCCCTGACCACCAACCAGACAGAGCATGACCTCAAACTTGCTCCCCGGTCTGAATACCCGCCGGATGGCTCCCATCAGGAACAGTTTCAAGGCTTCATAGGTGTATTCGTCCGTATCGGCTCCCAGAAAGTGATGCAGGGCGTAACGGATGCGCTCTGTGCCGTCCCATTGCAGGCTGTTCAGGTAATCCCTGACTGGATGGTAGCGGTTTTCATTGGCAACAATCTTGATGGCGCTCTGCACCTTTTTCTCGCTGGTAAGCCCGTAATTTTCTTCCAGATACAAAAGCAGGTAGTTCATGTCCATGTCGGTCAGCGTGGTACTGGTGCGCTCCCAGCCCAGCGGCTTCACAATGTCAATCTGCTCCGTCAAAAGGTTCAGGCGCAGCGCCCCGCGAAACAGAGGGTCACGCTGGAACACCGTCAGGCAGTTTCGGATGCTGTTCTTCACGCCGCCTTTCTGCGTCCCCTCTAATGTTTCCCGGATTTCTGCCGGTGTCTGCGCCGGTTCCATTGTGTCCATCGTCCTTTTGACCGCTTCCTGCGTTTCCGGCGGCAAGCTCTGAAATTCGCTGTTCAAGCCGCAACACCTCCTTTCCCTGTGCGGCGATCAATGCCGCTTTTTCTTCTATTTCTCCGTATAACAAAATATCCAAAAGGTATTCTGTGTAGCTTATCCTCTGCAACGCTTCCACAAAAAGAGGATGCCAGATGGCATCCTGCGGCTGTGGGGCGTGTGCTGTTTTCCAATGCTCCAGCAGGCGCAGATAATCGCATAGCACCCGGAAACAATACCGTTCCGTTTCCTGAAATCTCTGCTCCGCTGATTTTTGTCGGGGCTGTGACCTGTTGTGACGCTTCCTATCTGGCGGCGCATTGCCGGATTTCTCATAGGAAACGCCGAAGTCCTCCGCAAGCCTGACCGCAGCTTCCCGTTTCCCCAATCCATGCAGCAAAGCGGCAAAGTCGATCACATCCCCGGAAGCCCCGCAGCCGAAGCAGTAAAAGCGGCTGTCCACTTTCATGCTGGGCGTGCGGTCATTGTGGAATGGACAGCAGACCATGCCGTTTCTCCCCACCCGGATTCCATAGAATGAAGCAGCCTGCCGGGTGGTAACAGACTGTTTCACCGCTTCAAATACATTCAAATGCTCCCTCCATAAAAATACTGGTAGCGGTAAAGCTGCCGGTTATATCATAGCTCCATCTCATGTTTCTTTCTCTGTACTGCCTGTGGCTGCTCCCTCCGGCGCAGTGCGGTATCTACGGCGTTCTGCACCTGCCGTAGCCGTATGACTTCCTCCCGGAGTGGCTTGTGCTGCGGAGACAGTTCGGCATACTCTGTTTTTAACTGTGCGTATTCCTGTTTCCATGCTTTCAGGGCAATGGGTTTTCCGTCCAGTTTTTCTTTCAAAATACGGCGGGCGGCATAAAACAGCCGTAACTCCGCATCGTGGGATGTTTCAAATTTCTCCCTCTGTTTCTTAAACTTGATATTGTTCAATTCCGTATGAACAGGTTTTAGCCGCTGGTAATTCTCGCCCTCCCGTATCAATTCCTGCAATTCCTTTATCCGGGCAGATTTCTTTTTCATGGAGTCGCTTAACGCTTCAAATTCTTCGTTGACAGAGGAAAGACGCTCCTGCAAATCCTCTAATGTGAGCAGCTTGTTTTCCGTCAGATAATTGACGGCTTCGGCAAACTGCTTTAAGTTTCCGGTTCTGGCTTTATTGCTCCATGCCCCTGCGTTGCGCTGGTTGTAATAAGCGATCAACAGGTCGGCAAGGCTCGGTGTCTGCGGTTTGGAAAGTTCTTCTTTTACCTCTGCCATCCAGACAAACAGGGCTTTGATCTTCTTCCTCACATCCTGCATGAGCCGGTTGGTGGCTTTAATCCAGCGGTTCAGTTCCCCTTTCTCGGTGCGGATGCCCTTTGCTTCCATCTGCCGGACATTAGCTCCCTCGTGGACAGTAGGTATCAGGTCAAGCCCCTGCCGCACATAGGAACGGTGGTCGATACGCACATCCAGCCCTTTTTCCTCAAATTTTGTATTAACGGCAGCCGCCCACTGCTCCCGCCAGTGTTCCAGCGTTTCCGGCTCATGCCAGTCTGTTGTATGGACAGCGTTAAACATATAATCGCCGTTTTTATCCCGGATTCGGTTTCCATCTTCATCAAGAAGATATTCCCGACGCTGTTTTTGTCCCCATGTGCCATCCGGGTTCAAAGGGCGCATGGTTGTCATCACATGAAAATGCGGGTTAGGGATGCCGCCGTCCTCTTTCTCCGGGCTGTGAAAAGCAAGGTCGGCAATCATGCCTTTTGTCACAAACTGCTCCTGTACGAACTTCCTCGCCAGCTCCATGTTTTCTTCCAGCGTCAATTCATTCTGCATGGCAATATCAAAGGAATAGGCAAGCTGTGCTTTTGGATGTTTCTCGCAGTTCTCCACAGCATTCCAGAGGGTCGCCCGGTCAAGATATATTTCCGGCGCATGGGGCGGCAGCATGATTTCCGAAGCGATCACGCCGCCCTTTTTGGTGTAGTCGCTGACTTCTCCATAGTAGCTGCTGTAAAGACGCTCCCCGGCTCGATAGGCTGCGCTGGCAATGGCGCTCTGACCGGCGCTGCGCTTGATCTGTGCGATTGAAAAATGATAAAGTGCTATCCTTAGTCACCGCCTTTCTCCTGCCCGGAAATACGGGCGTGGTTCTCTGTGGCAGACCGGATGAAATGCTCCGCCTGCGGCAGATTCAAAATGCTTTCCATGAGGGAATAAAATTCCGCTTCGGATAGCTCCTTTGTCTGTGGTGCAATGCTCTCAATAGCTGCCCCACGGGTAATCAGCCGGTGCGTCCTCTGTTTCCGGGAACCGCTTTCCAGATACGCCTGCCGGTTTTTCAAACGCTGCATTTTCCGTTTTTCCTGTTCCAGCAGGACAGTGGTTTTTTCATATTCCTGCTTCAACTGTTCCAAAGATTTTTCCATGTTCTCACATCCTTTGCTGATAAGATAAAGAAAGACCATCCGCAGACAGTCCGTGTGTCAGTGCTTCTATAAAACCCGATGAAAAGGGAAAACCGCAGAGCGGATTTCTCTTTGCGGCGGGTACACAGGGGATAGCCGCTTTAGCGGCGCAAGGGGGTGTAGCCACCTTGTCGGAGCGAAGCGAACGCAGACCTCGGATTGCTGATTTTATCAGCGGCAGAGGTAAGCTCCGCAGGACGCACGATACATGGTCTTTAGACTATGTATAGAAGTGCGCCCTTAGTTCCTAAGGGATTTTGCCGTTTCCGGCAGTCTTGTCCTTTTTCTTGGAACGCTTGGAAAGATACTTCGGGCAGTCAACCACAACCGCCCGGAAGCTCTGTTTACATTCGTGCTGGCATTTCCGGCACAGTTCGTTGTAAGTGATACGGCTGCGGTCATTTAAGAAGAAAGACCATTCCAACCGCCGCTTGTTACTCATTCTTGCCATAACCGGCTCCTTTCTCCGTTTCTATCTGATGTACGCAGATAGGCTGTTTTGATGTAGCGTCTCGGTATCATTTTTAAGTTTTTTTCCCTCTGTATGCCCCTTTGGAAAGTGCGGCAGTATTGCAAGTCAGGGAATGATACCTCACGCTTATTTGTCGCTTCCCGGTACGGTTTCGGAGCCTTTTGCCATCCATTCAAAGAAAGCAATTTTGCTGACCTTGATAAGTCTGCCCCTGCGGAACGCTGGAAAGCCGGGTGTGTGTACCAGCTCATAGGCGCTCGCTCTTGAAATTCCCATAATCCGCTGAATGTCCGCCACATCCAGAACCAGCGGTAAATCCTCGTAGCTGTTCAATCTCTTTTTATCGTTCATTCTGTTCCTCCCATAAATCAAATAGGTTAAAATGCTTCCTGTTGCCGTTCTCCCCAAAAGCCGTTTTCCTGCCCCATTCCTGCGGTGTTTCCCTGCATTGGTGCGCCGAATGCGTCACTTCTCCTGCCGGTCATATCCCTTTTGGACGGTCATTCACTTGTCAAGGTACTGTGCGGTACGAAATTACCAACCGCAATCATCATAGCGTACTATCCTTGACAAAACAATGATTCTGCGATACCATGAGTGTAACGGATATAACTGAATTATATAATTACCATAAACAAAGGCAGGGGATAGGGATGGAGAATCAGTTTATACGGCATGAGCCATGTTTTGAGAGGATTTTGTTTGTCCTGACGCTGGACAGGAAGAAAATGAAAGAGCGGATTTTGATTGGGGAAGAACAGCAGATCCGCTTCCGTCTGAACGGGAGCCAAAACGCAGAGGTGCTTTGTGATATGACACGCCCACTGGGAACTTTTTTGATAAACTTTGAGCGTGACACGGACAGAGACTGGAACTTATACGGGCTTTCTCCGCTGCGGCAAGCTCTCCACTCCAACCGATGGAAACAGCCGGAGCTGGAGCAGGCGGCAAGCGAATTTCTTTGGGAGAAATATCTTAGCAACGACCCTCTGAAAATGTATGTGGCGTTCCGTATCTGGAACAGCTATCTGCTTGCCAGAGAACCCCGTGACCGTAACGCTGCCTGTGACCGCTTCATGGATAAAATGAGCAGACTGACCGGGGTATTCCAAAACGAAACCATGAGCTTTGACAGGGAGACAGGAAAACCGAAACAATTTCAAGCTGGCAGCCTTTATTTCAAAGGCGCACCGTCAGAAGATACCCGGCTTGACCTCTGGTTCCCGGACAACCGGCGCACAGAAGAATGTGTGTCTGCCTATGCGTCCCTCTACCCGTTGATTACCTATTATCTGAACAGGCTGAATGACTGGGGGCTTTGCTTCCGGCGGTGCAAGGTCTGTGGAAAATATTTTCTGGCAAAGAGCCAGCGGTATGAGCTGTGCAGCGACAAGTGCCGAAAAGCACAGGCGCTTCAAAACAAGCGGGAATTTGACGAGAGGTCAAGAGAAAATAACTATGACCTGCTTTATAAAAATGAATGCCAGAACTGGCGCAACAAAATAAACCGGGTAAAAAATACCGCAGGCTTTCCGGCTGACCGTCTGGAAAAAATACAGGCTTCCTTTTCCGACTTTAAGAAAGAAGCCTTACAGAGAAAAAAGGCTGTAAAAACAGGAACGGCCAGCCCGAAAGAATTTACGGACTGGCTGTATCAGCAGAGTAATGTAATTGTTGAGCTGACCGAGATATGAAAAACTTTCTATCGTCAATTTCGCATTATTGCAATAACAGATTGCTTCTTCCATGAATGAATAAGCAATATTGTCATCAAACTTTCAAGCATAAACATAGCAACAGCAAAAAGAGTAAAAGCAACAACCGGAAATACAAATCCCGTAGACATGCCTGCATTTTTCAAAAATATACCGATTGCATATCCGCCGGGGATTCCAACAACAGCAGTTATAAGCAATGCAATCAAAGTAGTAAAAAGACCTTCCATCATAAATGCTTGCTCCAACTGCTTATTTGTCATACCAATAGATTTTAGTGTGCCCATTTCCTGTTTCTGTGATAAAAGATTTGTCACAGTAAGATTGATTTGATTGATGACCGCAAATATCCACAAGATGGCTGCAATCGCATAAGCTAATGTAAAACCTGCACGATTGTCTGATTGGTGTTCTACAATAAAATCTTGAAGGGTTTGTAAGCGAACATCCCTATTGTCAGAAACGAGTAATTTGAGTTCTTGCTCGATTATCTCCTGATATTCAGCTTCTGCTTGTATTTCGATTGCGTATGTACAGTCATAACCTGCAAGTTCTTTGAGCATATTTTCCGGCATTCTGAAAATATAGCCACCCATTCCATCATTGCTGGAAGTGATTGCACCAATTTTGAATGCTTTTGTTATTGTTTTACCACTATGATTTTTGAAATTAAAGGTCACAGTATCCCCAATTTGAGGTTTCCAATGGTAAACATCATAAATACGTTCGGGATCACTTACAACTAATTCTGTATCATCAGTAATATTTCCAGACAAAACCGCTGCATTTAGCGACGCCAAATCCTTTTCATTATAGCCGAGCATCAAGGTGCTATCTGAAATATCATTGTCTGTTGAGAAATCAACTGGTACGGTAGCATAAGTAAATATATTGCTAACTCCCTCTATATCTCCAACACGCTTTACATAATCAGAAAAATATTCTTTCTGCAAGAGAGCATCCAAATTTTCACTTTCGTTTTCTAAATCAATGCTGATTTTGAAATCTCCGTACTTCATATCCCAATAACGAGCCATACTCTCGGCATTAAAAGAACTCTGATAACTTGCTGCAAGGAAAAATATAACTCCGCACAGTCCCAATGATAAAATGGTCAATAGAGATTTTTTTCTGTTTCTGGAAAAGCTGATTTTCGCTAAATATACAGGCGTAATACGATGTCTTTTGTGAGTGCGGTAATTTACAATTCCCACTGGATTTTTCAGGGCGGAAATTGGAGAAGTATTCGCTGCAATTTTTGCTGGTTTACGAACACTAATATAAACAAGCAGTATTCCAAAAAGGCATGCGCCACATAGAGAAACAATAAATGCAAATACTGACCAGCCTTTTGATTGCAGACAATAGCTGATGATCGTTCCCATGATACTACCAATTAAAATCCCCGGAACTGCAAGCATATAACCCTGTTTAAGAACTATTTTATAAATTTGCTTTTTACTTGCCCCTATTGTCCGAAGCTGTCCGAACTCAGCAACTTTTTGTCCAACCGAAATATAGAAAATGCTGTAAATTACAAGTGCGGCAGCTAAAAACAAAATGGCAGCAACTACACCATATACCGCATAATTACTGAAGGACAAAGTTGTATTTACATAATCATAGTAACTGCTGACTGTCCAATTATTCAGTCCAGTCTCCTCTGAAATTTGAGATAATATTTCTGTTGCTTCGTCTTTTGTAAGGGTATCTGCATTTTCAAGCCAAACATATCCATTAAGCAGGTCATTTCCACGTAATTCCCGGCATTTTTCAAGTGAAACAAAAACAGGATAAGCGGTAGAAGTTTTATCATGATAAATACCAACAATAGTATAATTCTTCAAAGTACCATCCAGATTCAACTGAACTATGGCGTTGATTTCCGGAGACTTATTTTCACTGGCAAAAAAGGCATCTGTAACAGCAATTTCACTTGCTTTCTCTGGATATTTTCCGTCAAAGGCAGGAATCAAACTAAGC
>ENA-OZSP01000226-OZSP01000226.1-human-gut-metagenome-genome-assembly--contig:-NODE-226-length-18580-cov-7.747692_pt1 | contig 18580 bp, 16 predicted proteins | sample MGYA00243282_ERZ653973 | MGnify/ENA primary metagenome ERZ653973 (study PRJEB26926, sample SAMN06164457) | human gut metagenome | biome: ENVO:00009003; feature: ENVO:2100002; material: ENVO:00002003... | reverse complement strand
TCTGCGACAGAGCGCGAGCGTGCCGCGTTTCTTATACCCTGCCAAGGGCTACGGGTATTAGATACAATCTTTTTCACTAACTTTCAATTCACCATACTTTTAGTATACACGGATAATGCCGGAGATTTCCCTCACGACGGACATTCCCTCCATGATACGGATGGCATCATTAAAATGTCTCTCTTTTACGAGATCGGTGATGACCACGATCTCGGCAATGCCGTCGTGGCTGCGCTTCTGTACCATCTGGGCGATGCTGACATCGTTGTTGCCAAGGACTCCTGCGATATTTGCCAGGGCTCCGGCACGGTTCTCCACCTGTAAGCGTAGAAAGAATCGGCTCTTCGTATCCTCTACATCCAGTACAGGAAGCTTCTTATGGCTGTCGCTGCCAATCTTGCCGCAGCTTCCATGGATAATATTACGCATCACATCAATGACATCTCCCAGTACCGCACTGGCGGTAGGCATCTGTCCGGCGCCCCGTCCCATGAACATGGCATCATCACAAGCCTGACCATGAACAAATACGGCATTGAAGGAATCTCTGACCGTGGCAAGAGGATGGCTGTCCGGGATCAATGTGGGATGTACTTTTACTTCAATTCCTTTACCTGTAAGCTTTGTAATACCCAACAGTTTAATCACATAGCCGAATTCTTTTGCATACCGGATATCCTCTGCTGTAATCTTCGTGATGCCTTCCGTATAAACCTGAGGGAACGTCACGCGAGAGCTGAAAGCGATGGATGCCATAATGGCGATCTTGCGTCCCGCATCATAGCCTTCCACGTCCGCTGTGGGATCTGCTTCCGCATAGCCCAGTCTCGTAGCCATATCCAGAGCTTCCTGATAGCCCATACCTTCCTCGGACATTTTGGTCAAAATATAGTTTGTCGTACCGTTGACGATTCCCATGATCTCCGTCAATTGACTTCCCGCCAGACTCTGACGCAAAGGTCGGATAATGGGAATGGCTCCTGCTACAGCTGCCTCGAACTGTAAGTCACATTTATTCTCCGTGGCAATCTCAAACAGCGGATCCCCATACTCCGCCAGCAGATCCTTGTTGGCGGTGACCACCTGCTTTCCGGCCTTCATGGCTTCTTCCACATAAGTTCTGGCAGGCTCGATGCCACCCATGACTTCGATGACGATCTGAATTTCGGGATCTTGTAAAATTTCCTGCCAGCTGTCTGTGAACAGCTCCTGTGGAATTCCTTCTCTCACCTTTCCGGGATTGCGCACCAGAATCTTTTTGATCTCCAGATGTGCTCCTGTCTTCAGGCAGATATCCTCTTCCTGCATCCCTGCCAGCTTGTACACACCACTTCCCACGGTTCCTGCTCCCAATAATGCTGCATATATCTTACGGTTCTCGCCCATGATTTCTCCTCTCATTCTGCCGTAACACCTGACGATTTCTTCTGTTTCCAAATATCTTTCTGTATCTTTGCAATTTCCAAAAATAACTATGTCTCATTATAACAAAAAACATTTTTAACGCAACAAAAACCGTCCTTATCAGACGGTTTTGTCAATTTTTTATATCGAAACAGCTATTCTTATTCCAGTGCGCTTACCCCAGTGCCTTCTCCAATTCCTCAATCACGATCTTCAATGCTTTGATTCTGGCATATTTTTTATCTACAGATTCCAGAATGTGCCAGGGAGCATATTCCGTGCTGGTCTTCTGGAGCATTTCGTTCACAGCGTCTTCGTACTGGTCCCATTTGTCGCGGTTACGCCAGTCTTCATCCGTGATCTTCCACTGCTTCTCCGGGGTATTCTGCCGCTCTGTGAAGCGTTCCAGCTGGGTATCCTTGTCGATCTGCACCCAGAACTTGATGATCACCGCGCCCCACTGGGACAATTCCTTCTCGAACTCGTTGATCTCGTTATAAGCCCGCTGCCAGTCGTTGGTACTACAGAAGCCTTCCAGCCGTTCTACCATGACGCGTCCGTACCAGGTACGATCAAAAATGGCGATATGTCCGGTCTTAGGAAGTCTCGTCCAGAATCGCCAGAGATAATGTCTCGCTTTCTCGTGGGGTTCCGGGCTGGCGATGGGGTGTACCTCGTAGCCTCTGGGATCCAGTGCTCCCGCGATCCGCTTGATATTGCCGCCCTTGCCTGCGGCATCCCAGCCTTCGTAGGCGATGACTACCGGGATCTTTTTCCGATACAGGCGGTAATGCAGGGCATTCAGCTTCTTCTGCAGATGACGCAGTTCTTTCTTGTATTCTTCCTCGGAGATTTCCTTGTCCAGTTCCACCTCGGACAGCTTCGGCATCTTCACCAGCGGGAATACATTCTGCAAAATGGGTACAGCAAGGCTCTCATTCTGCATGGCCACATGGATACCGCTGCATAATGTCTCCAGCACTTGCAATTCCGCCCACTTTTTGTCCCCGGAATCTATGATGTACCAGGGAGCTACGGAAGCGTTCGTATCTGTGAGGTATTTGTCGTAGACTTCCTCACATTTGTCATAATGCTTGTTCTGCCACCAGTCGTTCTCGCCCACACGCCATGCGGTGTCCTTGTTGCCTTCCAGCTCCTCCAGGCGCTTTTTCTGTTCCTTTTTCCCGATCTGGAAAAAGAGCTTCAGCACCAGATAACCGTTGTCCGTCAGCTGTCGTTCAAAACGCTTGATGCTCTCAATGCGCTCCGCATACTGCTTATCCGACAGTTCGCCCCGAAGTCTTCCCTTCGTCACCTCATCCATCCAGCCGGAATCCAGGAATTCGAACTTGCCGGCTTCCGGAATTTTTACAAAATACCGATACAGGAAAGGCTTCCGCTTCTCTTCCTCCGTCGGTGCGGACATGGAAGCCACCTTGAAGAATCTGGGATCGATATTTTTAATAATTCCGCCGATGGTACTGCCCTTGCCGGCGGCACCCCAGCCTTCGATCAGCACCAGCACCGGGAGCTTATGCTCCTTGATCTGCATCTGGAGTCTCCCAAGTTCCTCCTGCGCTGCATCCAGTCGTTTGTCCAGTTCCTCTTTGTCCGGCTTTGCCGCCGGGATCCACTGTTTCAGCATACTGTAACCACCCTTTCCAGAAATCCTCATTGTACAAAACTTACATAAGTCTAGTGTATACCATTTTTAAAAAATATAAAAGCAATTGGGAAATTTATTTACAGATATTATTTTTCCATCCGTTCTCTGATATTATTGTAGATTTCCCGGGTCTGCGCATCATCTGCACCGTTTAGAATAACGGTGCTCCCCTCTACTTCCATGACTACATAAGTATCACAGTCGTTATGAGTATAGCGGATGTAATCTGCGTGGATTTCATCGCGAAAATGTCCCATGGAATATTTCAGGTTGCCAAAACCGTTCGTCCGGATTGTATTCGTATCCCGGAACATATTCTCTTCGTAAGCAATGCTTTCGATAGCGTCATATTTCACTGTGTAATCCTGCCAGCCCTCCGCCTGAACAGTAAATTCATTTTCTCCATAACAGATCTCGATTTTTCCCGTATATAACGTCCATACCGTAAATAGCACACACGCGAGCATTATAAAGACATAGACCGCAACCACTTTATGGTTGTAGTGTACTGCCAGCCCTTTTCCGGTGCGCAACTTCTTTCTATAATAGAGATAAGAATACAGGATGCTGCCAAAAGCTGCTGCCGTGATAGCGACAATAAACAGAAATAATGCAGCCATGCTGTCACTGAACAGTCCACAGCTCATACTCAACAGTCCTGCTGCCACCCATATTTTTCCACTGAAGCGGTGCGTGGCATTCCAGTTCTCCTCATCCTGCAATGCCCATACGACGCGGATACCGATGGTGCGGTTCGGTTTCACCTTGGGCAGATAATTGCCCACAATAACAAATAGCAATCCCATTCCGACATACAAAATTGCCATGAGCAGATACTCTTTCCTTACACCCATATCAATCCATCTGGCGATACCGTTATAGAGCAATGTCATTCCCGGCACGATCCACGTAACCATTCTTATGACCTTGTCACTCTGCTGCCTGTTTCTGTTGTCGTAAAAAGTTACTGCAATTGCTATCACATAAGTCACTGCAAAAGTGCCGTTTACCCACAGACTGTTCTCACAGGTATATCCCAATATCATTCCCATGCACATAACAAATGCCGAGCAGATCAGCCTGCCTTTATTTTTCTGTATCATTTCCTTCATTATCCGATGCTCCTTTCAAATCTGTGATCCATAACATGATTTCTTCCAGCACGGAAGCATTCAGTTCATAATAAATAAACTTTCCTTCCCGCTTGTCCCGGATCAGATCTGCCTCCTTTAGCACCGACAAATGCCTCGATATGGAAGCCCCCGTCACCGGAAAATGTTCGCAGATCTCTCCTGCCGACAATCGACCGTTTTTCAGAAGATTTAGTATTTCACGCCTTATAGGATCTGCCAATGCTTTCAATGTATCCTGTATTCCCAAAATGAATCACATCCTTTCATCCAAGCGTTTAATATTTAACCTAATTGTTAAATGTATTGTATCATGTGGATTATTTAATGTCAACAGCTTCACAGATCAAAGCAGATACTTATTCCTGCGTATGGATACATCTGTACATAAAAATCCCTCCGTCTTATAACGAAGGGATCTCATTCTTCTCTATACTTCCGTACCATCTTCCGGCAGGCCCCTTAAGAACACCACTGCCACCGGCAATGACAAAACCGCAGATAAAATATCGGACACCGGCTGTGACCACTGGATGCCCCGAATTCCCCAGAACGCCGTCAGGATCAGCAGCGCCGGAATGTAGATAGTGCCACTTCGGAAGGAGGCTAAGATCGTCGCCCTGCCGCCCTTTCCGATGGACTGAAACAGCATGTTGCCGCAGATACATACCGGAATAAACGGAAGCGTCAGACATTGGATCTGCAACGCATAAAATGCAATCTCATAGGCATCCATATCCGTAAGGAATTCCAGCAACAGCTCTCTGCGGAACACATACACCACGCCTGCGAACACTGCCATGGTTACCAGGCTGGCGCACAGGGTGAACCAGAACGCTTTCCTTACACGGGAATACTTCTTTGCCCCATAATTGAAGGAGGATACCGGCTGGAAGCCCTGACCGATACCCAGGGCCACACTGAATACGAAATTGAAAATACGGGATACCACGCTCATGGCAGCAATGGCAATATCTCCGTAGACTGCCGCCTGCGCATTCAGCGCCATGGTGGACACGCTGGCCAGTCCCTGCCGCATCATACTGGGGAAGCCTGCTGTAAGAATGTTCTTATGTACCGCAAATTCCCAGGTAAAATATTTCGGTGCCAGGCTGCTCTGGGTCTTTCCACGCAGGAAAAAGAATAACAGGATCCCAAAGGATACGTACTGGGAGATCATAGTGGAAAGTGCCGCTCCCCGGATACCAAGATTTAACCCCCACATAAGAATGGCATCTCCCGCCATATTTAAGATACCGCCGGAGACCAGTCCTACCATCGCCAGATTGGCATAGCCTTCATACCGGAGCACATTGTTCATCACACAGCTGGATGCCATTGCCGGTGCCGACACCAAAATATAGAAAGCATAGATTCTCGCATAGGGAAGGATGGTCTCCGTACTTCCAAGCAATCTGCACAATCCGTTCAGATCCACAATACCGATCACCGCGATCAACACTCCGGCTCCCACCGCCAAATAAAATCCCGTTGCGGAAAAAGCTTTCGCCCGCTCCTTTTCATGAGCTCCTAACAACCGGCTGATATTGCTTCCGGCGCCATGACCGAACATGAATCCGAACGCCTGAATAATTGCCATCAAGCCAAACACCACGCCTACCGCTCCGGTAGCACTGGTGCCTAACTGGCTTACGAACCAGGTATCCACCATATTATACAGATTCGTGATCAGCATACTGATGGTAGTCGGCAGTCCCAGCTCCAGGACCAACCGTGCTACCGGTTCCTCGGTGAGCCGTTTATATTGTTTCTCCTCTTTTGACAATGTTGTATCACTCATATCACATAGCTCCTATATCATTACCACAGTTTCCATTCGGTTCTCTCTATGGTTTTACACTATTCTATGCCACAGTAATCCGCAGGCTGCTTCTGCCCGGTTTGAAATCATAATCCGTACCCATTCATCGTATCCCCAAAATAGCGTCTGTCCGTTCGGACACGACGCTATTATAGAAGATTCTTTCAAAAAATGTAAGCTCTTTCAAAATTTTTCCTGAAATTTAATAATTGACCTTTCACAGTTTCTCACTGAAATAGCTCTTATAGCCCTCACCGAAGATCTCCGTGGCACTGGTGACGATCATAAATGCCAGGGGATCCTCTTCCTTTACGATTTCTTCCGCCTTGGGAGAAATGTTTTTCTTCATGGCGCACATAATGACGCTCTTCTCCTTGCCGCTGTAAGCACCACTGCCCTGTACATAAGTCACACCAATATCCAGCTCCTCCAAAAGTCTCCCTGCAATCTTCTCTGCATGGTCGCTGATAATATAGATCAGCTTCGCCTCATCACGACCGTACAATACCACATCCAGCACCACTGATGTGATAATGACCACGATACCGGCATACAGTGCCTTGTCAACATTCCGGAATACAAATGCCGATGCTATGACGATAACCACATCTGTCAGGAAAAACAATGCTCCCGTCTTGAGGTACGGGAACTTTAGTCGCAGCAGCTTGATAATAATATCTGTTCCTCCCGTAGTGGATCCGGCCTTGAACACCCAGCCCATGGATACTGCCATCAGGGCACTTCCGGCCAGAGAGGCAAGTAATGGATCTGTGGTCACTGCTCCTACCGGTGTCAGCAGGTTTGTAAACAGTGATGTCATTGCCGTACAATAGATCGTCGACAAAATAAACCGCAATCCGAATTTCCAGATACCGATCAGTAGGATCGGTATGTTGATGAGTAACATCCAGGTACCTGTCTCAATTCCGAACAAACGGTTTAAAATAATGGCAATACCGGTGATACCCCCGGGTGCCAGAGAGTTCGGATCCAAAAACATGCTGACGGATACCGCATAGACAAAAGAAGCCACCGTGATCATTACATAATCCCGAAACATCTGCAGTGGTGTCTTTTTATCCAGTCTCTGTATTTCCAGTTCTTTTTCAGTCTTTTTCGCCATATTTCTCTCCATTTCCACACATAAAAGCCGCATACCTATAATATGCGGCTTTTATCAGTGATGCATTCACTTCTTTTCTAAGAAACTATGCAGCGACATCTGCATGACTCTGCACAATTATATATTTGCTCTGACCACCTTGGGCTGATAGCCTTCTTTTTCCAGAGCGGCAATGATCTCATTCTTATGCTCGGTACCGAATGCTTCCAGTGTGATACGCAGTTCCACGGCAGCGCTGCGGTTGATGGATACAAACTGGTTGTGCTCCAGCTTGATGACATTACCGTTAACGCCGGCAATGATACCGGATACTCTGCACAGCTCACCGGGCTTGTCGGGAAGCAATACGGATACGGTGAAGATACGGTCTCTTAAGATCAGACCCTGCTGTACTACGGAGGACATGGTGATGACATCCATATTACCGCCGCTCAAGATAGATACAATACGCTTATCCTTCACATTTAACTGCTTTAAGGCTGCCACGGTCAGCAGTCCGGAATTCTCCACGATCATCTTGTGGTTCTCCACCATATCCAGGAAGGCTACTACCAGATCCTCATCCTCCACAGTGATCACATCGTCCAGATTCTTCTGTAAGTACGGGAAAATCTTACTTCCGGGAGTCTTAACCGCAGTACCGTCTGCAATGGTGTTGACCTTTGGCAGGGTGGTTACCTTGCCGTTCTTTAAGGATACCTGCATGCAGTTAGCTCCCGCAGGTTCCACACCGATGACCTTGATCTTCGGGTTCAGCAGTTTTGCCAGTGTGGAGACACCGGTTGCCAGTCCGCCGCCACCAATAGGAACTAAAATGTAGTCTACCAGGGGAAGCTCTTTGAAGATCTCCATGGCAATGGTACCCTGACCGGTTGCCACAGTCAGATCATCAAACGGATGAATGAAGGTATATCCGTGCTCTTCTGCCAGTTCATATGCTTTTGCACATGCTTCATCATAGACATCACCGTGCAGTACTACCTCTGCACCGTACCCTCTGGTACGGTTTACCTTGATCAGAGGTGTGGTGGTGGGCATTACGATAGTGGCCTTGCTACCGTAGCATTTTGCAGCATAAGCAACGCCCTGGGCATGGTTGCCTGCTGATGCGGTGATCAGTCCCTTAGCACGCTCTTCATCCGTCAGTGTGCTCATTTTGTAATAAGCGCCTCTTAACTTGTAGGCTCCGGTAAACTGTAAGTTCTCGGGCTTTAAGTATACACGGTTGCCGGTCTGGGCGCTGAAATAATCACTGTATACCAGCTTGGTCTCTAACGTTACCTTTTTTACGATTTCACTTGCTTCTTCAAATTTCTCTAAAGTCAACATTTCTTCCTGCATTTTTCTTCCCATGCCTTTCTGTAACACTTTCCTTGGTCTGTCGGTTATTCCTCCTGCGTATCCGTCTGTTGCTCGTTCTCGGGCAGATGCAGTTCTCCGATATCCTCCATATTCACATCAAACAATGCGTTTACAAATTCCTCAGAATTGAATTTCTGGAGATCCTCAATGGTCTCCCCCACACCGATGTATTTTACCGGAACCTTCAGTTCAGACTGGATTGCCACCGCAATACCGCCCTTCGCCGTTCCGTCCATCTTCGTCAGAATGATGCCTGTGAGATCTGCCACCTCACCGAATTCTCTCGCCTGTACCAGCGCATTCTGTCCGGTGGTACCATCCAATACGATCAGGTTCTCTCTGTGGGCATTCGGGAACTCCTTGTCAATGATGCGGTTCATCTTGCGAAGTTCTTCCATCAGGTTCTTTTTATTATGCAGTCTGCCGGCGGTATCAATGAGAAGCACATCCACGCCTCTTGCTTTCGCTGCATTCACGGCATCAAACACCACACTGGCGGGATCCGCGCCCTCTTTTCCGCCGATCATGGGCACATCCGCTCTGGATGCCCATTCTGCCAGCTGATCTCCCGCTGCGGCACGGAAAGTATCCGCTGCGGCGATAAGGACTTTTCTGCCCTCATCCTTTAATTTACCTGCCAGTTTACCCACGGAAGTGGTCTTACCCACACCGTTGACACCAATGACCATGATCACGGACTGTTCCTTCTCGAAATCATAGGCGGTCTCATCCACCTGCATCTGCTCCTTAATACTTTCGATCAGAAGCTGTTTGCATTCGGAAGGCTCCTTGATATGCTTTTCTTTTACCTGCTGTTTTAATCTCTCCACAATGGCAGTGGTGGCATTGACACCGATATCTCCCATAATGAGGATTTCTTCCAGTTCTTCGTAGAAATCATCATCAATGGCGGAAAAACCGCTGAAGACTGAATCGATTCCCCGGACAATGTTATCACGGGTTTTGGTCAGTCCTTCTTTCAGCCTCGCAAAAAAGCCTTTCTTTTCCTCACTCATCCCATTTCCTCCAATCAGCATTCTATCCAGAAAAACGCTTGCGTTTTTCTTGTATGAAACTTAGAACTTCTTCACGATTTTCATACTAATCGTCCAGGTCCTTGTCAATGAGGTTGACGCTGACTAAGGTAGATACGCCCTTCTCCTGCATGGTGATACCATACAATCTATCCACCTGTTCCATAGTACCTCGTCTGTGGGTAATGACAATGAACTGGGTGTTCTTGGTCAGCTTATGTAAATACTTTGCAAAACGTCCTACATTGGAGTCATCCAGTGCGGCCTCGATCTCGTCTAACAGACAGAACGGAGACGGCTTCAGGTTCTGAATTGCGAACAGTAGGGATATGGCGGATAAAGCCTTCTCTCCACCGGAGAGCTGCATCATGTTCTGAAGCTTTTTTCCGGGGGGCTGTGCGATGATGCGGATGCCTGCCTCCAGAATATCCTCATCCTCCATCAGTTCCAGTGTTCCCTTACCACCACCAAAGAGTTCCTTGAATACCTTATCGAACTCTCTGCTGATCTCTGCGAATTTCTCCGTGAACTGTTTGCGCATGGCGGTATCCAGTTCTTCGATGATGCCTTCCAGCGTCTTCTCCGCTTCCACCAGATCATCATGCTGAGTCTTCATGAAAGTATAGCGCTCCATCAGGTTCTTGTAATCCTCAATGGCGTTGACATTGACATTGCCAAGCTTGCGGATCTCGTCTTTCAGACCGCTGATCTCGCGTTTCATAGCTGGCAGATCATTCATCTCTTCGTTGCGGAGTCCTGCCGCATCGCTTAAGGTGATCTCATACTCATCCCACATGTAATTGATCTGACCTTCGATGCCGTCCTCCAGCTTTTTCTTCTGTTCGCCCAGACGATAGACTTCCTTATCCAGAGCATTCATACGCTCGGACATTTCCTCTCTGCTGCGGAAGAAATCTTTCTGTTTTGCAGACAGTTCTTCCTTTTTCGCAAGGTCTTCGTCCAGCTTCTTCCTGGAAGCATCCTGATTCTCATGAGAAGCAGCAATGGTCTTCTCAATCTCCAGGATATTGTTCTTCTTGCGTTCCACTTCCTGCGCATTTTCCGTCAGAGCTTCTAAAATCTCATTCAGCTCTGCCTGTGCACGTTCCAGCTCGCCGCCTATACGATCCACATTTGCCTGCTTGTAATCCAGCGCCTGACGCATCTTCTCGACTTTTACTTCCCATTCTCCTGCGTGGGCGGAAGCTTCGCTCTCTACCAGTCTGCAGCTCTCCAATTCTTTCTGGAAGCCCAGGATCTGTTCCTGCGTCGTCTTCTCCAACTCTTCGCTGGCAGCCAGTTCCTGCGTAATGGATTCCTTGCCGGAACGGATCTCGAAGATCCTGGTCTCGATCTCCTGCTCCTCCAGCTTCAGAGACTGTGCACTCTCCGCCTCTTCTTCCATACGCTCTCTTGCCTGGGAGATGTTCAATCTTGCGGTATTCTGCTCGATGGACTTGCGCTGCATCTCGGTCTTCAGTGCTTCCAGATCCATACGAAGTTTATTTCTCTTACTCTTGGTGTCTTCGATCTTCTGATTGTAGGTTTTGATATCCTCAGAGAGCTTTTTCACCTTTTTCTCCAGTTCGTCCATCTCACGACGTCTTCCCAGGAGATTGCTGTTGTTTTTAAAAGCACCGCCGCTGATGGCACCACCGGGAACTAAGAGTTCACCTTCCAAAGTGACCATGCGGATGCCGTAATCGAATTTTCTAGCGATCTTCACAGCATTGTCCACATTGTCTACCACAACGATACGTCCCAGCATAGCCTTCGCCACATTGCGGTATTCTTCTTCAGTGCCTACCAGTTCGTCTGCCATACCGATGACACCTTTTTCCTTAAGTGCCTCCGGATTCTTGAATTCCTGGGGCTTGGTAATACTGGTCAGAGGCAGGAATGTGGCTCTTCCAAGACGGTTCTGCTTTAAGAAGCCGATCATATGCTTGGCGGTCTCTTCGTTATCCGTTACGATATTCTGGATATTGCCGCCCAGCGCAGTCTCGATGGCGGTCTCATATTTTGCCTCCACCTGAATGATGTCCGCTACGACACCGATGATGCCCTTTTCTTTTTCCTTCTGCTCCATGACCTTTTTGACGCTGCCGCCGTAACCATCATAGCGTTCAGTAATATTGGTCAGGGCTTCTAACTTAGACTGTTCCTGATGAAAACGGTTCTGTGTCTCCCGCAGCTTCGCATCCAGTCCGGTGAGATTCTCACGGATATTGCCAAGCTCCAGTTCGGATGCCGCTTCCTGTTCCGTCATCTGACGCAGTTCCTCAGTCACGGTCTCAAAAGTCTCTTCCAGCTTTTTCACCGTTTCTTCTCTGGCTGCCTCATCGGATTTGGCACGTAACAGTCTGGAATTTAACTCTGCCTTGCGGATATTGATCTGCTCCATCATGGTATCGAAGCGGCCCATCTTGGATTTGATAGTAGCTCTCTGGTTCAGTTCTCCAATAATGGTATTTTTCCCGGCTTCGATATTATTGTTGAGCTCGGTGATCTTATTCTGGATGGCTTCCAGATCAGCCTTCGCTTTTGCCGCAGCTTCTGCAATCTCCTGCACCTGGGTATCGGTATCCTTTTTATCGGTTAAGATATCCTGCTTTTCCTGCTCTTTGCCGGCAATCTCTTCTTCCAGGGCTGCCTTACGGTTGTTCAGATGGGTCTCACTGCCGTGGGCGGAATTGATCTGCTCCTTTAAGACATTGATCTCACCCTCTAACTTACCGCGCATCAGACCGGTATCCGTCAGTTGTTCCCTGGCGGCTTCGATAGCGGTATCCAGACTCTCAATCTCCTGCTGGATCCGTTCGTATTCTTCCTTGATACCCTCATATTTTTCACCGGTCTCACCAAGTTCCGTGCTTGCCAGATTGTATTTTTCTTCTGCGGAAGCAAGCTGTTCTCTCAGTCTCTTATTTTCCAATAAGAACACGTTGATATCTAGGGATTTCAACTCTTCCTTTTTCCTCAGATAGACCTTTGCCACCTCGGACTGCTTCTCCAGAGGTCCTACCTGTTTTTCCAGCTCCGATAAAATATCATTCACACGCACCAGATTCTGTTTTTCGTTCTCCAGCTTTGTCTGGGCTGCTGCTTTTCTGCGCTTGAATTTCACGATTCCAGCAGCCTCGTCGAACAGTTCACGCCGTTCCTCGGGTTTACCGCTTAAGATCTTGTCGATCTGGCCCTGTCCGATAATGGAATAGCCTTCCTTGCCGATACCGGTATCATAGAACAGCTCATTGACATCCTTTAATCTGCAGGGAGTACCATTGATCAGATATTCACTTTCTCCGGAACGGTAGATCCGTCTCGCCACTGTAACTTCGTCATAGTCGATCGCCAGCTGGTGATCGCTGTTGTCCAGAGTAATGGCAACATAGGCGTAGCTCAACGGTTTTCTGGTCTCTGTTCCCGAGAAAATAACATCCTGCATACTGGCACCACGCAGCTGTTTGATGCGTTGTTCACCCAGCACCCATCGTACCGCATCCGCAACATTACTTTTACCGCTGCCGTTAGGTCCTACGATACCGGTGATTCCGTTGTGGAACTGAAATACGATCTTATTGGCAAATGATTTGAACCCGTGGATCTCAATACTTTTTAAATACATATCCTCTATCCCTCAATAGCAGAAGCGCCTCATAAGCTGCCTGCTGTTCTGCCGCTTTTTTTGTTCTTCCCTGCCCACGGCCAAGGCATTCTCCCTCCATGTCGATCTCTACCACGAAGGTCTTGTCGTGTTCCGGTCCGCTCTCATCTAACAGCCGGTACTCAAACTCTTTTTTGAGTTTTCCTTGGATCAATTCCTGGAGATTGCTCTTACTGTCATAGAAAAGACGCTTGTCCTCTAAATCTGACAGAATAAAGCGGTCAATAAAAGCCTTGGCAGGCTGCATGCCACCATCCAGATAAATGGCACCGATCATAGCTTCCATACCGTCAGAGGTGATGCTGTCTCTGCGTCTGCCGCCGGTGTTCTCTTCGCCTTTTCCCAAAAGCATAAACTGTCCCAGCTCCAGGTCTCTGGCACAGAATGCCAGGGAAGGCTCGCACACCATGGAGGCGCGCATCTTGGTCAGCTCACCCTCCGGGACATCCGGGTGTTCCCGAAACAGGAAGTCACTGGATACCAACTCCAGTACGGCATCTCCTAAGAATTCGATACGTTCGTAGTTCTCTGTTTTGTTGATCTTTTGTTCATTGGTATAGGAGCTGTGGGTCAGAGCCTGCTTCAGCAATGCTTTGTTGTGAAAGCAATAGCCGATGCGCTGCTCCAGCACGTCCATTGTATAACCATCCAACATTTTCTTGTCCTCACAAATGCTAATAGTTCAAACCCAGTAGTCACAATCAAGATAAGAATAAGCAGACCGTAAGCAGACGTCGGTACTTAGCGAGGGTATTATCCTCGCTTATGTACCGCTACGCTCTGCGACAGAGCGAGAGCGTGTCGCGTTTCTTACCTTGATTGGGACTACGGAAGTTCGACATCATCATATAAACCGAAAAACAGGAACAGTGCCTTGTGAGCAAGCTCTCGGTCACAGTTCCTGTTTTGTCTTTGCATGGCTCGTAGCTTTACTAGTTCACTGCGTTCTTGATCATCTCTACAGCGTCTTCTACTGTAGTAACCTGCTCTGCGGTCTCAGCAGGGATCTCGATATCGAACTCTTCCTCGATGCCCATGATGATCTGGTATACATCGAGGGAATCAGCACCCAGGTCATCCTGGAATGTGGTCTCCATGGTGATCTCATCGGGATCTACGTTTAATACCTCAGCAATGATTTTCTTCAACTTTTCAAATTCCATAACAGTTCCTTCTTTCCCAAATATTTCTCTTGATTAATTATTCTCTGCAGCCTTATCTTCCAGGCTGATCTGTTCTTTGATCTTCTCGTTGATCTTCTCTTCCTTAAAAGCAATACACTGCAAAATAGAATTCTTCACTTCCACTGCCTTGCTGCTTCCGTGAGTCTTCACTACCAGACCGTTCAGTCCGAGTAGCGGAGCACCACCATACTGGGAAGTATCAAAACTCTTTAATGTAGTCTTGAGTGCCGGTTTCACAAGCAGTGCACCCATTTTACTACGAAGTGTGGACATCATCCCCTGCTTCACCTGATGCAGAAGTGCGGAGCTTACGCCTTCATACATCTTCAATATCACATTGCCCACAAATGCTTCACAGACAATGACATCTGCCGCACCTGCCGGAATGTCTCTTGCTTCCACACTGCCGATGAAATTGATCTCTGGGCAATTCTTAAGAAGCGGGAAGGTTTCTTTTACCAGCGCGTTGCCCTTCTCCTCCTCGGCGCCGATATTCACAATACCGACTCTCGGATTCTTTACTCCCATAACGCTTTCCATATAGACACTGCCCATCTTGGCAAATTGGACTAGCATGGAAGGTCTCGCATCTACGTTGGCTCCACAGTCTAATAAAAGGCTTACGCCCTTCTCTGTTGGAATCAGGGGAGCTAATGGCGGTCTCTCCACACCGCGGATACGACCTACGATCACCTGTCCACCTACCAGTACCGCACCGGTACTTCCCGCAGATACAAATGCATCGCATTCGCCGTTCTTCACCATATACATGGCTTTGACAATGGAGGAATCCTTCTTCCGACGGATTGCCATGACCGGAGGTTCTGCCGTCTCAATGACTTCTTCAGCATGTACGACTTCCAGCTGCTCTGCATCATAGCTGTACGCCTTTAATTCCTCACGGATCACAGGCTCCTTGCCTACCAGGAATACTTTGACGCGCTTATCTGCGTTGACAGCTTCCACAGCACCTTTTACGATCTCTGCCGGAGCATTATCGCCACCCATTGCGTCTACAGCAACATTTACATATTCTGCCATTTCGTCGTTCCTTTACCTGTTTATGTTTATCCGCTCATCATCAAACCGCTCCGTGGATTGCACCAAACAGTTTGATGATGGCAGATTCATTCTTACTATACTAAAGGCGTATATAAAAAGCAAGTGATTTTTTTGTGAAAGCAAAAGGAGATTCCATCCGGAATCTCCTCTTCTCTTTTCACTTAATTTCGCTTCATTGATTTATCAATTAATCAACGCTTACGACCTGCTTCTTATTGTAAGAACCGCAAGCCTTGCAAACTCTGTGAGGCATCATCAGTGCACCACATTTGCTGCACTTTACCAATGTAGGAGCGCTCATTTTCCAGTTTGCTCTTCTCTTATCTCTTCTACCTTTGGAAGATTTATTCTTAGGACAAATAGACATCGTTACACCTCCTTATTCGCGTTGAAGATATCTTGGATTGCTGCCATACGAGGATCCGGTACGAAAGTATCGCAACCACATTCCTTCAGATTCCTGTTCTGACCACATACAGGGCAGATACCCTTGCAGTCTTCCTTACACAGGATCTTTGCCGGCCAATTCACCAGAATTTCATCGTACACAAAAGCCTCTACATCCAGCTGCCATCCATCCATAAAGCTCTGCTCGGTATCTTCTTCCTCACTTACTTCCGCTTCCGGAGAATAAACGATTCTGTCAAACTTAAGCTTCATTGCTGTAGGTACTTCAGTAAGGCACCTGTCACATTTCGTGTCAAAGGTAAGCTCTGCAGTGCCGGTTACTTTTGCCTTGTTCACACCGATGTTGGTAAAAGTAAGATGAATGGGTGTCTTCTCCGTAATAGAGAAATCTCCCTGGCGGCTCTTAAAGCTTGTCATCTCAAGCGGAATGGCAACAGTCTCTACCTTGCCTTCGGATGTTAATACATCAGATAAACTTACTAACATAGCGACTCCTATGCAATATGTTGCGTAGAAAACACAAGTCTCCTACGATGTGTTGATTCACACACTGACTTATTATACATAGGCAATACTCTTTTGTCAACAAAATTTTGTAGGATTTTCATACAATTTTTGTATTCTGTGTCCGCCTACTTTTCCAGTCCGTAACTGCTGATCGTCCATCCCATCTCATCATATCTAAACGTCATAAACAGATAAGATAACGAATCCTCCTGTACCGGCCGGAACTCTACTTCCACCGTGCAGTCTGTGCTATTGTCCGCCCCGACTCCAGACAGTCCCTTAATGCCCATAATCTGCACATCTCCTGTATATTCCTCCTGAAAATAAGATTTTGTGAAATCACCTGCCAGTTCGTACACTGTTTCTCTGTCTTCTGTTTTTTCCACTTCCTCCAGTATTTTCAGTTCGTCATTACCCGTCATAAGTTCCTTCGTTTCTTCGCCACAAGCTGTTAAAAATATACATGTCAGAATTATCCCCGCAATACTTTTCATTTTCCAGCATTTTTTACCATTTTTCATAATGCGCTTTCCTCCCATCGTCTGTGATTATCGTTTTATTAAATTATAACATACCACTGATCACTGACTGGTCATTTACTGGTCACCAATCCGTAGAAGCGGTCACTGACTGGTCATTTACTGGTCAATCAACTGTTAAAAATGACCAGTAACTATTCTCTTATTTTATAATGCGTTTTTCTGCTTTCACCGACTTTTTCTATCAATCCAGCATTTACCATCTTATCCAACAAGTTTCTTGCGCCAGTCCTGGAATTATAACTACAAATTTCCATTACTTTCTGCGTTGAAATACTTTCATTCTTTCGGATATAATCAAGTATTTTATCTTCTTTCGACATTTCTTTTGTAATCTTGCTTCCACTGCTCTCCTTTGTATTCCTTATGTCTGCAGCCCCCGGAATGTATACCACTTGTCCAACTTCGAGTTTTAATGTTACCCTATCATTCCGCTCTGAGAAATCAAATTCCGGTTTTTTCCAATTTTGTTCTGCCCATGCAGTCATAATCTTATCGACACCACTTCCGGCACGCTCACCAACATTTACAAAACCAAACATCTTTAAGATATTCGGATTTCGTGGGTCGCTATTGCCACCAGCATAGAATTCCTCTTTCGTCACCCTGATAGTCCCGGGATTGGAAATACTAAGTTCTTTTCCATTTTTAACAACAATGATTCCTCGTCTGCCATAATAATTGGCATGTGCCAACGCATTTGCCAACGCTTCTTCCAATGCATCATGCACATCAACTCTGTCTATCCTGTATCCATCCCTTCTATTCACAAACGGAACAGCTACCTCATCATCCATTCTTGTACGTACCTTACAGAAGAAATCATATATATTACCGCTCCAGTCACCTTCATTAGAGTGGATCCGAAAAAGCCAGCGTATTGCTTTATCATCACATTCTTCCCGATAATCCAGAAAATAATTTGGAAAGACCTCAGTAATATGATAAGCCTCTCCAAAGAATAATAGTCCGGCTATTGTCGGAGATAATGCACCATTCTTATTCTTTGCTACAGCTCTTAGTTTCATAAGGAATTCATCATTTTCAAGTGAATTCCAAGGGTGTCCACCGTGGAGCTGTTCAAAAAGAATCCTATAACCCTTTATCGTATCCTGATTCAGCACATCCAGCCCAAACTCATCCAGCACTTCCACATCCCCAGATACATCTCTCTGATCTGCAAACATTGCCCGGACTGCCTCCTCCGTACAAAGAAAGTCTCCTTCGTAATCTCTTTTATAAGTACCTCTCATGGGATCCGTTCCGATATAAACCGGCTTATCATGCCTGTCTGCTGCCGGAACATCTATTCTAAGTATCTTTTTATCCTCTACTTCGACAACCTGTACATGATGATTCAACAGGATGTTCTTGGATACCTTATTTTTATCATTCAAAACACTCCAAAAATCTTTCTGATATTTTATAATCTGCTTATCTGTCAATCCCTCAACCGTAAAAGAATCCCTGTGTTCCCTAATTCCAAGTAAAATAGTACCACCATTCGTATTAGCAAAAGAAGAATAAGTCTCCCATATACTCTCAGGAAGTCCACCCGTCGCCAGCTTGCATTCTCGCTCATGATCTTCGCCAAGGTTCAATTTATTTAATATTTTCTGTTTCATCCGTAATAAGAACCTCCTGATTATGATTTATTTACCTATTCAATCAA
>ENA-OZSP01000223-OZSP01000223.1-human-gut-metagenome-genome-assembly--contig:-NODE-223-length-18642-cov-6.644913_pt1 | contig 18642 bp, 17 predicted proteins | sample MGYA00243282_ERZ653973 | MGnify/ENA primary metagenome ERZ653973 (study PRJEB26926, sample SAMN06164457) | human gut metagenome | biome: ENVO:00009003; feature: ENVO:2100002; material: ENVO:00002003... | reverse complement strand
AAACCCCACAAGGGACGCTGTCCCTTGGCCCTGCAAGGGGCAGACGAAAAGGGACGAAGTCCCCCCCTTGACCTCTCTGCGCGATTGGGGTGGTCGCGCTTTCATGCTTCTTCCGCGTGCAGCTTTTTGGTGCTTCGCCTAAGTCCTTGTTTGCCCCCAACTTTCCGTGAAGAACCAAAAAAGTATCAAAACAGCCTGTGGACGAATTCCGCAGGCTGTTTTTGATTGCAATCAGAACAAGTCCAGCATGTTATCCAGATAGATTTCCTCCCGCACTTTCAGCTGGTATTCCGGCTTCGTCAGGTAGTACAGCAGAAATTCCAGCACCAGCGCGCTGCCTAACTCGCGCCCCTCAATCTTGAAGTTCTCAAAGCCCATCGGCAGGTACGTCCGCTGAATATCCGCCACCCCGATAAAGCCCGGATTCTCCATCGCCTTGGAGAATCGGTAGCCGCCCGCTGCGTCCGGTGCGTGGCAGCGGTGCTCGTCGCCGCCCTCGCCGAGGTTCTTCCGGCTGACGGCTTCGTAGCACGCGCGGCGGTCGCGGCAGCCGAAATAGCAGCACTCATTGCAGAGGAACTCCACCTTGTCCTTTTGACCCTGCGGCAGGGCATTCAGCTTCTCCAACGCGTGATTCAGGCGGAAATCCGGCACGACATAGCGGAATTCCGCTCGTTCCAGTTCCGCCTGCAAGTCGGGAAACGATGTCAGCACTTTCGTCGTTGAGGACACGAAATACAAGTTCGGATACGTTTTCTGCAAATAGCGCAGGAGCAAATCCGAATGGAGAATCACGCCGCCATTCCCGCCGTCGTTCAGCATCTGGCAGAGCGCATTGCAGCGCGCATCACGCAGATGCTCCGCGCGCAGGAGGGAGTTGCTGAACGTCAGGCGCGGGGAAATGCCGTAATCACGCATCAGCGCCAGCACGTCCCGCGCGCTTGACTCCCCCGACCCGACGCGCCCGCCACCCCACAGGCAATCCGCCGGTGCGCCGTAAATCGAGCCGATGTCGCACCAATCATAGAAATATTCCGGATGGTTTCGGTAGAGCGGCAAAAATCGGCAGTACAGTTCGTAAAACTCGAACAGACCGGGCAGGTGATAGTGGGCGATTGTCATGTCTGCTGCCCTTCTTCCGCCGTCAGCAGCCAGTCTTTGCCCTGCCAATGCACTTGCATCTGCACTTTCTTCCATCCCTCCGGCAGGCGCGGATGCAGCGTCGGCTTGCCGTCCTCGAAGCGCAGACCCAAGAAGCCATAGAGCAGCACCATATACGCGCCGCCCGCTGCCGCCGGGTGCGTGCCGCCAATGTACACCAGCCCCGCCCACTGCTTGCCGCCGCCGACAATATCCGCCTCGGCGGATTTCAGAAACAGCGGATACGCTGCCGCCGGACGCCCGATTGCGCACGCGCACAGGGCGTACATGCACGCGGACAGACTGCTGCCATGCTCGGTTCGCGGCTCATAGTAATCATAATTCGCGGCGATGATGTCCGCCGGGTATTGCCCCAGCATGTACAGCAGGGCAATCACGTCCGCCTGCTTAATGACCTGCGTCTGCGCCGCCACGCCATACGCGCCGCCCCAGTATTCGCGCGGGTCAATCAGGCGGCTGCGCACCTCCGGCACGAGTACGTTTTCCAGCTTGAAGTAACCGTCGAACTGCTCAATCAGCCCGGTTTTCGGGTCAGGCGCTTGATGCTTCAAGTGCTTCGCGGCATCCGCAAAGTGCATCAGTTCCGCTTCGTCCGTCTCCGGCAGGTACTTCTGGCAGACCTCCACCGCGTAATTCAGCGTCATCCGCGCCATTTCGTTGGTGTAGGCGTTGTTTTTCACATGCTCGTGGTACTCGTCCGGGCCCATCACATCCAGCAAATCATAGGTGTCGCTGAGGATGCGCTTGGAAATCAGGCTCATATAGAACCGTGCGCATTCCAGCACGACGCGCGCGCCGCCGCTTTGCAGCAGCGAATCATCCCCCGTGTACTGCGTATATTTCCGCAGCCCATACACGACAGCGGCGCTGATGTGCACCTGCGTATCGCGGAAGAACGTGCGCATCGGTCGCCCCGTGAACACGTCGGTGACATTGTAGTCCGTGCAAGCGTCCTTGCCGCCCTCGACGCTCTCCCACGCATAGAACGCGCCCGCATAGCCGTAGGATTTCGCCTTGTCCAGCGCGCCCGGCAGCGTCTGCACGCGGTATTCCAGGCAGTGCCGCGCCACCTCCGGCATACACGCCAGATAGAAATCCAGCATGAACATCTCCGTATCCCAGAAAATCGCGCCCTTATACGTCTGCCCGGACAGCCCGCGCGCCGCCACCGACAGCGCCGCCCGATGCCGCGGCGCGATGCTCATCAGGTGGTACATCGAGTAATTGACCGCGAACTCCGCGCGCGCGTCGCCTTCAATCGTCACCCGCGCTTTCTGCCAGAGCGCCGCCCACGCCGCCCGCTGTTCTTCGCGCAAAGCATCATACGCCGGGGCATTTTCTGCCGCTTCCATGGCGGATGCTTCCGGTTCGTCGCCATCGCTGGTGGTGTACACCGCGGCGACCTCATCCAGCTGCCACGGCTGACCCGCCCGAAGCGCGATTTGCGCCGTCCGAACGCCGCCGTGCGTGATTTCGCCGTCCGTGCAGCTGCACCGGAGCGCCGTGCAGACGCGCTGGTGATCATCCGTTTCGCCGGTCAGGGCGACGATGCCGTCCGATTCTGTCAGCGTCAGCGTCTCATAATGCGGGCCGTGGATGTCCCAGACGTTTTCGTCCACGCCGAACGCAATGGTGACGACGCTGTCATGTGTCGCCGTGATGGTCACGCGCTGTGCGAGCAAATGCACCCGCTCCATCGCGCAGAACCGTTCCTGCCGGATGGTGATTTCGCCCGCATCCGCCTTGAACGTGCTTTCGCGGGTGAACATGCCGTCGGCAATATCGAGCGCGAGGCGGTGCGATGTAAGCCGATCGGCATTTTCCGGCAGCGACACGCCTTTCACGGCGACATACAGTGGGTTCGGGGCATTCAGCGGCTCTTCCCAGCCCTGCCCCTTTTGGTGGTGGATGCCCGCGAGGTTGACGGCGGTCATCTGCTGTACGCCCGCTTCGCCAATCGTCCCGCGAACGCCCATATACCCATTGCCCGTCAGGAAGCGGTTGCCGTTATCCGCGTCCCGTGCCGGGTCAAACCCCGTTCGCTCAATCACCGTATTCATCCGTTTATTCCTCCTCATGTTCAAAACTTCCCTCCATGCGGTATTCATGGAGGGAAATTCGCGGCTGCACTGCGCTTTTCCTGCTACGGATTGCAGGCTTTCGGGTGCGGAAATTTCGGTTCTATGCATTTACCCTACATACTCCAGCAAATCCGACAATTTCCCCAGATGATACGTCGCGCGCGCATCCTCCTTGGCGTCCCCCATGGCAGCGCAGGCAAACCCGCCCGCTTTGGCAGCTTCCACCCCTGCATGGGCATCCTCCACCACCACGCACTGCTCCGGCTTCAAGCCCAGCATCTCCGCTGCCTTCAAAAACACCTCCGGGTTCGGCTTCGAGTGCGTGATGCAGTTTCCATCCGCCACCGCGTCGAAAAAGCCATCCAGCCCCATCCGCTCCAGAATGAACGGCGTGTTCTTGCTCGACGAGCCAATCGCCAGCTTCAAGCCGCGTGCGCGCAGGGTATCCAGCGTGCGCTTCACGTCGCCGGACAAATCAGCGGGCGACATTTGGTTCAGCAACTGCCGATAGCGCGTGTTTTTTTCCTCCGCCATCGCGTTTTTCTCATCCTGCGAGTACGCCTTGTCGCTTTTTTCGAGGATAATGTTCAAGCTGTCCATGCGGCTGACCCCGCGCAAAAGGCCGTTGCGTTCGCGGTCAAAGGGGATGCCGAGCCGATCCGCGAGCGCCTTCCACGCGCGGTAGTGGTACTCGTCGGTCGAGCAGAGAACGCCATCCAAATCGAAGATAATGCCTTGATATTGCATCGTGATTTTCTCCTATCAGTAAACGCAGATTTCCGCTGCCTGCGCGCCGTCGGTGCGGGATGCGGAATTCATGGTGAACACAACCTTGACAAAACTGGCTTCCACACTATCGAAATCAATGCGGATGCGATTGCCCGTCGCAGGGTCGAATTGGTACTGCGTGGCGGGTGCAACTTCGGTAAAGTTTTCGCCGTCCTGGCTGACGAAAACGGCGATTTCCTGAATGCGCGCCTCCCAGATGGCGGATGGATTCAGGCAGACCGCGACGGTCGAGATGGTATGCGTTTCGCCCAGCACGATGAGCATTTCCGCCGGGAACCCTTTGCTTTCCCAGTAGGTATCGGTTTTGCCGTCGTTGACGTTTCGGCTGACGTACACGTCGGTATGCGCGCCGGAAATGACTTCCTTATTGAGCGCAAAATTCTCCGTTTCGGGGAGGGCGATGTACTGGTCAGCAGGGTCAGGGAAGCACGCCGGACGCTCCGCCTTGGTCTGGTCGGGTGCGGGGACAACGGTCACGATGGTGGGAATTTCTTCTTCCGCCTGCGTCAGAAGGGGCAGGCACGCCAGCGACAGGGCGAGCATGGCGGATACGACAGAACGCATTTTCATGAGCGAAATTTCCTTTCTATATATAATGGTGGATATGTGGATGATTGACAGGTCGGTCGCGCCCATTTGGCGCGACAATGTGCAAGTGGTCGAAAGAGCAAGTTGGGGGGCGCGTCTGAGGACGCGCGAAATTACAACCGCTGCGCTGAAAGCGCTTCGCTGTTCAGCGCTCGTGTGGCAGAATTGCGTGCTTTTCCATTACTGGTTGCACGACAAACGGTTGGGGCGTTGCCCCAAACCCCACCAGAGGCGCTGCCTCTGGACTCCGCAAGGGGGATCCCCCCTTGACCCCTCCGCGCGATTGAGTTGGTCTCACTCCCTTACTTCTTCCGCGTGTTTATCCTCTTTTGGCTTACTCTACAACAATCCCCTCACAATAATCATCATACCGCAGCTTCATCTGCTTCAAATTCGTCATCTTCTCCCCCAGAATCGTCACATTCCGCAAGGTCACATTCGTAATCCGATTATCCTCCCCATACCCCGACAATCTCGACGCCGGCACTTTTCCATCCAGCGTCCGCAGCACCGTCAGGCCATCAATCAGCACATCATCAATCGACCCAAACTCATCCTTGACCGTCGACCACGCCGAATTTTGCAGCGTCATCTCAATCAATTCCTTATTATTGCCGTTATCGCCCTGCATGAAGGCGTTTTCGACGACGATGTTGCGGTAGACGATGGCGTGCACATACGCATCGTCGCTGTTATGGATGCTGATAACGGGCTTGTGGAAGTTGTACAGCACAGTGATGTTCTCAAACAGCACATCGCTGATTTCGGGGTCAAGCGTCCAACCCTTGTCGGTTTCGTAGCCGATTTCCATGGACTGGGCAAGGTCCGTCCACACCTGCATGTTGCGGAAGGTGATGCCCTTGGTGGAGCCGGAGTAGTTCTTGATGACAAGGCTGTCATCCCATGTGCGGGCGAAGCTGTTCGTCACGGTGTGGTCGGTGCAGGACTGGAAGGTGAAGCCGTCGCCATTTTGACGGCCGGAAATGACCTTGACGTTGTTGATTTCCACATGCTTGGAGGAGTAAGAATTGACATTCCAGCAGTTGGAATTGGCGACAATAATGCCGTCGATGGTGACATCCTTTGCGTGATTGAGATCAATCGGGACGCGCGCATACGAGCCGGGCTGATTCCACGCATCGTAGTCGCTGCCGTCGATGATGCCGCGCCCGCAGATGCGGACGTTCTTGGCGTTATTGACGGAGATGATGGAATGCAGCACCGCGCCGCCGGAGATATAGAGCGTCTGCCCGTCTTCCAGCGCGATGGCGTCCATGACCCACTCGCCGGAGGGGATATAGTAGACATTCGGGTCGTCGGGATCGGGGACGTCCGTTTCCAGCGGATTGGCGAAGATGTGCAGCGCCTTGTTGACGTTATCGTTGAAGACAACGGTGTACTGCCCCGGCTCCGTAATTATGAAGGAAACTTTGCCGTCCTTGACTTCGGGCGTAATCCCCCACGACTGCGGAATGACGACGGCGCTCTCCACTTTGTCCGGCAGACCGGGCATTTCAACCTCGATGCGCACTTTGCCCTCGAAGTCGAAATAGGTCATAGGCGTGGTCGTCGGCTGGGTGTTGGCGTTCCAGATGTGTTCGTGGTTGACCATCACGTCATAGACGAACAGGTCGTTGCCGTTCGCGGTAACTTTCGCCGTTGCGGAGGTCGTCATCGTCTTCGGGCCTTCGTAGAGGGTCAGCAGCGTCGGATTCTCTTCGGCAGTCGCGGGCATCATCCACGCGGTCAGCAGAAGCATCAGCACAAGCATCAGGATGGGGGTGGTTCTCTTCATCGTTCATGTCCTCCTTGTTCGCCGCGGCGTTTCCAGTGTGTGGAAATTGTCCGCATTTAGTTAAGCGCTAAACCCATGCCATGATTATAGCAGGAAATTTGGAAATGTGCAATGTGCCTGAAGATAAAAATTTTCAGAAAAAGCCTCTTTTCCCCTCTTGACATGTGGCAAATGGTATGTTATAATCATGTCAACGATAGGTTGAGCGTTAAACCTATCCACCCGTCAACATCATAAAGGAGGTATCCCCATGAAGAAGTTCCTTGCTTTCCTGCTTTCCCTGACGATGGTGTTCGCGATGGCAGCTGTTGCGTTCGCTGAAGGCGAAACCTACCTGTGGGACAACTTTGACGACCGTGACCCGAATGCCAAGCCTGAGCTTGCGCCCAACGGCGTGCACCTCTGGTGGGACAACTGGGCGAACCTGCGCGCAAAGAATGAGGACGGCGCGCTGAAGCTCGACATGCGCCCCAAGGCGTATGACCCGGAAGACTACGACAGCGAAGACGACTACTACGCCCATGCCGCCGACTGGATGGCGAACTGGGGCGAAGCCGTTGACATGTGGGGTCTGGACGGCGTTTCCTACTGCAAGTATCTGACCATCCGCATCAAGGGCGCGGAAGGCGGCGAAGAGAACAAGCTGATCATGGACTGGCATCCGGAAGACGCCAAGTTCTACGCGGCGCGCTTCTCTGACCTTGTGCTGGCGGACGGCACGCACCCGGTCATCACCACCGAATGGCAGGATCTCGTCATCGACCTCGAAGCGTCCGGCTTCCCGGGCATGACCAACGCCCTGCACATCCGCGCGTTCGCCAAGTGCGTCATCTACCTGGACGAAATCACCTTCTCTGAAGCCGTTGCGCCCATCGACGCTACCAGCTCCGAAACCATTCAGGCTGGTCTGACCGCGCCGGAAACCGGCAAGCCCGGCGACCTGCCGATTAAGGACTATCTGGCTGAACTGGAATAATTCCAAAACGTTCAAAAAGGGGGGACAGTTTCGGCTGTCTCCCCCTTCTTTTACGGATTTTTTTCCAGAAACCGCTTGCGAACAACTTCAAAGACTGGTATACTTTTTATGATGCGCACGGACTTCGCGGACTTCGTCCGTTCTCTTTGATCCGCGCAGATTACCACGCCTAAAACACTGCATAAAATGGAGCATCGCATGGTCACACTCAAAGACATTGCCGCCGAAGCAGGCGTAAGCATTACAACCGTTTCCAACGTGGTGCATAACCGCAAAAGCCGCGTTTCCGAAAAGAAGGTTGCAAAAATCTGGGAGATTATCGAGCGCGAGCACTACGTTCCCAGCATGTCCGCGCGCTCGCTGGCGAACGACCAGTCCGCCATCATCGCCATGGTCACTTACATCACGCCGCGCACCACCGGCAGCACCGTCAGCGACCCCTTCATGAGCAGCGTCGCCGCCAGCGTCGAGCAGCGCACCCGCGAAGCCGGCTACTACCTGATGCTGCGCTCCGCCGAAAGCGTCGCCGCGCTGGAAGGGCTGATTCACAGCTGGCGGCTCTCCGGGCTGATTATGACGGGGCTGTTTCAGGATTCGTTCTTCGATGCCGTAGCAAAACTGGGCATTCCCGTCGTCCTCATCGACAGCTATGTGGACGACCCGAACATCTGCTGCGTCGGCTTGGAGGATGAAAAAGGCGGCTACCTCGCCACGAAGCACCTGCTGGAGAACGGCCACCGCGTGATTGCGTTCGCGTCGCCGCCGATTTCCCCCGCGGGCGTTATCGAACTGCGCCTGCAGGGCTATCGCCGCGCCTTGGCGGAATACGGCGTGCCGTACGACCCGGCGCTTGTCTTTACGCAGGAAATTTCCGTGCAGGAGGGCAAGAAGCTGGGGCATCAACTCAGCACACGCCCCGAAATCACGGGGATTTTCGCCTCGGCGGATATTCTGGCGGCAGGCATCATGTCCGGGCTGCATGAGTGCGGGGTAAGTGTGCCGCGCGATAAGTCGATTGTGGGCTTTGATGATCATTATATTTCGCAGCTGACGATTCCGGGGCTGACGACGATTCATCAGGATTCGGAGAAGAAAGGCACTTTGGCGACGGAGATGATTTTGGCACAGCTGCGGAAGGAAGAGATTGCGCAGAAGAAGGTTATTTTGCCGGTGCACCTTGTGGAAAGAGGCAGCGTGAGGAATATAAAGGAATAAGGAAAAAAAGGATAAAAACGCATCTTTCCTTCTATGTCGATTCCGTGATGAACCAATTCGGAAATAGCATCATACAAAATCATCGGCACAGCGTCAAATGAAAACTTGGCGCTGTGCCGATGCTGTTTATACCCGAAGAGAAAGGGCGCAAGCAGGTTCAGAAATGGCAAGTCATCAAGCAAAGCCATCCTTCGCTCCACCATTCAGAGGCGCTGCCCTTTATCCCAGCGTGATGCTGACCGCGCCATCCGGGCTAACATTCAATTTCATGCACAGCAAGTATCGCTTGTAAAACGCTTCCTTCTCCTTGTCCGTCATCATAATCCACGAGTTTTGCAGCGCCGTCTCCATCATCTCGCGAACGTTGAATGGTTTCGCGCTTTCTCCCGCCAGCTGCTGATTGATTTGCTACTGAATTGCATTGATCAGCGTACTGGTTTTGATGTTGTACGACGCCGCCGTACAGAAGTCGTCAATGAAGCAGAACGGGATTTCATGCCGCGCCAAGGTGTCCATGATGGCCATGCCCGTTTTGCCCTTCTCCAGCATAACAAGGAAGCGGACGCTGTCCAGCTGGTGGATCATCGCCCAGTAGTCGCTGTCCGATGAAACAAGGATGACCGCATCCACGCCGGAGGTATACACTTCGCGGCTTGTCCGCACCGCCAGCGCCATATCGCACTGCGATTTGTTCTGGTTCAGCCGCTCGACCTTAATATGTTCCAGCTCAAGGTTCGCTTTTTCATCCACCGCCGTAGAGAGCGTGCGGTCAACCAGCGTTTTCCATTGTGCCGTTGTATACTCGCTGTCAAACAGAATCACCTTGGATATTTTGCCCAGCTGCTCGGTCGGGAGGCTGCTCAGCGCCGCCGCGAGCTTCACGGCATCCGAATTTTCGCAGTCCACCGCAATCAGGCATTTTTTGCACTGCCCCAGCAGCCTGCCCAGATTGCGCATCGTGTGGTTGCCCGCATCACGCACCAGCGACAGGTTTTCAAAGCGGTCTTCGTGGCGCTCATAGAGAATCGTTACGAATTTTTCATCATTATAGAGGATATTGCCCTTGCTCTCCGGGCTTGTGGCAACGGCATCCCAGTTAATCCAGCAGTGGAACGGATAGCGGCGGGTATCGCTTTTATAGTATTCCCCTGCTTTTTTGATACCATCTTTTTTCGTCCCGTTCGGCATCAGGAAAATTGGTTTCACATAGTCCCACTTCACCCATTCCGGGAAAAAGCGCGCCACTTGATTGATTCGGTTGCTGATTTCACAATTGATGCTGATAATGTATTCGTCAATATCCGGCTTTGCTTTGTAAATTCTGACGCCGTCCTGTTCCAGCTGCGCCACCGCTTCTGATGGAATGAGGTTCGGTACGCTGCCGATATTGCGGAAACTCATGCGAAATTCATTCACAATGGCTGGATAATTGCGTTCCATCGCCGTGCGAATGCGGCACAGATTGCGGATAATGCGCGCCTCTTTGTGCGCGTCCAGTTCTTCGTAGCTTTTCAGCAGAAATGGCCTTGCATTTTCTTCGCCAAAGTTTTCTTTGTCGATGCCAATAAGGTACGCCATCGGCGACACCAGCGTGTACGTTGAATTCTGGAACTCATTGTAGATGATTTTTTTGTCAAGCGCCGATGGCTTTTGCTGATTTTCCGGATTCTCATCGTCTATTTCAAGTGCTTGAACGAGTTTTGATAAATCAGCGAGATTATTGGAGGTGATTGTTTTACGCGCTTTCGGCTGGGTTTTTGTTTTCTTTGCCATGTGGAAGACTCCTTTTCTGTATTTTTTTGTTCATTTCCATCATACCATTTTGGCGACAGCATTGCAAGGGCAGCAGCGCACAAATCGTTCTGCTTTTACGCATTGTTTTCCCCCGGAAGTGCTTGACAAAAAGTGCTCGATAGTTTTATTTTTCTTGACAGCAGGTTATTATAGTGCTATACTATTATTAACATTAGATACACACAAATTGATTATATCGGGAGGGTTTTCTGTATGGAATACGTCACCCACCTCCGCGAAGACGGCAGCTATCAGCCACTCAAGGAGCATTTGGAAGGCACAGCGACGCGTTCTGCGAAATTCGCCGCTTCTTTTGGAGCGAGTTTTCACGCCGAAAGAACAGCCCTGCTGCACGACATCGGCAAGTACAGCCCCAACGGGCAGCGCCGCCAGCGTGACCCGGAACACACCGCCAAGGTGGACCACAGCACGGCAGGTGCGAAGGCGGCGGCAGATTTGGACGATATGCCCGCGGCGTTTGCCATTGCGGGGCATCACGGCGGTCTGCCCGACTTGGGAACCCGTCTCAGCCTCGATGATGGCACATTGTGCGCACGGCTGAACAAAAAGCTGACCGGCGGCGACGATCCCTCCGCGTGGCGCAGTGAGATTTCTTTGCCAACAGGCGTTCAGCCCACACCGCCGTGGCTTCCGCGGAATGATGCGCGCCTGACTGCCATGTACATCCGGATGCTGTTCTCCTGTCTGGTGGATGCTGATTTTCTGGACACGGAGCGCGCGCTCAGCAAGGAAGAAAAGCCGCGCGGCATCGGCGATTCCATGCCCGCGCTGCTGGAAAAGCTGCAAGCGCACGTTGCCAAATGGCTGGAAAAGCCCAAGTCCGACCTCTGCGCGCTGCGCAACGAGGTGCTGCGGCGCTGCCTGCGTGGCAGCGAAGATCCGCAGGGCTTGTACAGCCTGACCGTCCCCACGGGCGGCGGCAAAACGGTTTCGTCGCTTGCCTTTGCGCTCAGCCACGCAGTGAAGCATGGGATGAAGCGCATCATCTACGTCATCCCCTACACCAGCATTATCGACCAAAATGCGAAGGTCTTTCGGGATATTCTGGGTGATGAGAACGTGGTGGAGCATCACAGTCAGGTGGATTTGCCCGATACGGATGCCGAAACGCCCGATGCCCTCCGCAAGCGCCTTGCCTGCGAAAACTGGGATGCCCCCGTCATCGTCACGACCGCCGTGCAGTTCTTTGAATCCTTCTACGCCGCCAAGCCCGGCCGCTGCCGCAAACTCCACAACGTCGCCAACAGCGTGGTGATTTTCGACGAGGCGCAGACGCTGCCGATTTCGCTGATGCGCCCCTGCGTCTCGGTAATCGACCAGCTGGTTCAGCATTACGGCGTCACCGCCGTTCTCTGTACCCCCCGCCAAACGTACCAGCGGTCACAAAGCAGCCAGTTTTTTGTGTGACAACGCCAAATACTTGCTCGGCATTACTAATGAGCCATACAGTGGTACAGGCAAGGATCCCCTCAAAGATGCTGAAATTTGTTTCCGCACAAGCGCCAAGAAGCATCATGCGCTGCTGGACGGCATATCCTGCCCGATGGCGCAGGCGATTCTCCGCTTCTTCGACACTTGGCAACCCGAACAGGCAATGCAATTTCCTGCCCTGTCGGATCATTTTGACGAGCTGTGCAAAAGTAGCAATTTAGTTTTCTGCATGACCGACGCATTCGGCGTGACCACGATGTCACAGGATATACCAGAAATTCAAGCAGTTTGGGACGAAGCTGCGAACAGCAGTACGGAAGATAATATCACGCGAGGACGTTGTCTGGTCACGGGCGAACTGGATACCATTGCGCGCCTGCACCCTGCTATCAAGGGGATAACTGGTGCACAGCCCTCTGGCGCATTACTTGTTTCCTTCAACAACAATTCCTTCGAATCCTACGGTCGAGAGGAAGCACAAGGCTTGAACGCCCCCATCGGAAATCGCGCCGCCTTTGCCTACGGCGAAGCGCTCAACTACATGCTGCGCGTGAAGGACTACCACAGTCTGCTTGGGTCTACCACGCTCGTTTACTGGGCGGAAACGGCGCAATCAGCTTATAGCGACTGCTTTGCCGCCATGTTGGGAACAAATAACGACATGACGCAGAATATGCTGGACGGCATCATGAAAGCCATCCGCCTTGGGCAGGATATTCAGTGGAAGAATGTTCCGCTGAATTCCAGCGTTCCCTTCTACATTCTTGGATTGACACCGAATACGTCCCGCTTGTCGGTTCGTTTCTTCCTGCAAGGGACGTTCGGCGATTTTGCCGCGAATTTGGCGCGTCATCAGGAGCGCTTGAACATCATTCGCCCTTCCTATGACACGCGGGAAACACTTTCCGCTTATGCACTGCTTAAAGAAACCACTCGTAATTCCGATGACGATGATGCTGCAAAAAATGAAAGTGCGAAAAAGCACATGTCTAAAAGGAAGTCAGAAAATGACGGTGAAAAAAAGTCGCTGACTTTTTCAGACATTCTCATCAGGAATTTGCTTTGCGCGATTCTCAACAATACGCCCTACCCTGTCGCGCTGCTGACGCAAACCGAATTGCGCATCCACGCGGAACAGAAGATTAACCGCGGCAAGGCAGCGATTATAAAAGCATGGCTGCTGAAAAACGGCAGTAATCCGCAATACAAGGAGGTCATCGACGTGCAACTCAATGAGCAAACAACCTATGTGCCGTATGTGCTTGGGCGTCTTTTCGCTGTACTGGAAAAAGTACAGCAAGAAGCTTATGAAAGTGCTGGGCGCAAAATAAACCGTACCATTCGAGATCACTATTTTGGTTCTGCCTGCACAACGCCCGGTATCATTTTTCACATTTTAATTGACCGTATAAACAGATATTATCTTCCGAAAATTTCTTCCGAAGGTCTCCGAATTGTCCGCGACAGGCAGATAACCGAATTGATGGGCATGATTCATGAAAGCTATCCCGCGCGCCTGAACCTGCAGGATCAGGGCATTTTCCAGCTGGGCTACTATCACCAGAAGCAGAAGTTCTTCACGAAAAAGGAGGAAAACAGCAATGTCTGATGTGATTCGCAACCGGTATGATTTCGTGGTGCTGTTCGATGTGCAGAACGGCAATCCCAACGGCGACCCCGATGCCGGCAACATGCCCCGTACCGACCCGGAAACGGGTCTGGGGCTGGTGACGGACGTGTGCATAAAGCGCAAGATTCGCGACTATGTGGCAACCGTCAAGGAGGGCGACCCGCATTTCGGCATTTACATTCAGGATGGAATCACGCTGAATCGTCGTGACAGAGACGGCTTGGATGCCTGCGGCTGTGGCAATCTCACAGATGACGACCAAAAGAGCAAGAAAAAATTGAAATCGACCGACGAGAATATTGAAGTCAAGTTGCGCGACTACATGTGCAGCCACTACTACGACATTCGAACGTTCGGCGCAGTCATGACAACATTCGTCACAGCGAAGCTGAACTGCGGTCAGGTGCGCGGTCCGGTACAGCTGGGCTTTGCCCGCAGTATCGACCCCATCGTGCCACAGGAAATTACCATCACCCGCGTCGCCATCACCACGGAAAAGGATGCCGAAAAGAAGGATACGGAAATGGGGTGCAAGTACATCGTCCCGTACGGGCTGTACCGCGTGGAAGGCTTCGTATCCGCGAATCTTGCGCGCAGGGTCACGGGGTTCAGCGAAGAAGACCTCGAACTGTTGTGGGATGCCATCCTCAACATGTTTGAAAACGACCATTCCGCCGCGCGCGGCATGATGGCAGTGCGCAAGCTCATCATCTTCCGCCATGAGAAGGAACTGGGCAACGCCCCCGCGTGGAAGCTGTTTGAACGCGTGCGTGTAGCGCGCAAGACGGATGTAACGGTTCCGCGCAGCTTTGCGGACTACGAGTGGACGGTGGATGACGCGAATCTGCCGGACGGCGTCACCTGCGAAGTGAAGGGGTGACGCAGCAGGACGCGACCCTCTCCGCCTTGCAGCATTACGCCTACTGCCGCCGCCAATGGGGATTGATTTTTCTGGAGCAGCAGTGGGCAGAAAATGCGCACACGGCGGAGGGGCAAGTGTTCCACCAAACGGCGCATCACGGCCCGGAAGCGGAATTGCGCGGCGATACGCTGATTCTGCGCGGACTGCGGCTGGAATCCGCCCGCCTGCACCTGCACGGCGTCAGCGACGTGGTGGAGTTCCACCGCAGCCCCGGCGGTGTTGCGCTGCACGGACGCGAAGGGCTGTGGCTGCCGTACCCGGTAGAATACAAAAAAGGGTCAGACAAAACGCAGGATGCCGACGAGGTGCAGCTGTGCGCACAGGCGCTCTGCTTGGAGGAGATGCTCTGCTGCGCCATCCCGGAGGGCAGCTTGTTTTATGGCGAGTCCCGCCGACGGACGCGGGTTGCGCTGGATGAATCCCTCCGTGCGCGGACGTTGTCGCTTCTGGCGGAACTGCTGGAGAATCAGGCGCGCGGACATACGCCATCCGTTCGGGCGCACAAGGGCTGCAATGCCTGCTCGCTCAAGGATGTATGCGTTCCGCGGCTCAGCCGAACCGGCAGCGTCCGCGCCTACATACACGCCCGTATTGCGGAGGATTCGTCATGAGAAAGATGCTGAATACGCTGTTCGTGACGACGGAAGATGCGTACTTGTCGCTGGAAAACGAGAATATCGTCGTCCATGTGGGCGAGGAAAAGCGCGCACAGTATCCCCTGCTGATGCTGGAGGGCATTCTGACTTTCTCCTACAAAGGCGCAAGTCCAGCACTCATGGGTGCTTGCGCAGAGCGCGGTATTGGGCTGACGTTTCTGACGCCGCGCGGGCGATTTTTAGCACGCGTCTGCGGCAGCGAGCGCGGCAATGTTCTGCTGCGCCGCGAGCAGTATCGGCGCGCCGACAGCCTATCCGCCAGCTGCCTGATTGCACGGAATTTCATCTTCGGCAAGGTATACAATCAGCGCTGGGTGCTGGAGCGTACCATCCGCGACCACGCCTTGCGCGTGAATGTGCAGGCACTCAAGGATGTTTCCGCTGCGTTAGATGCCAAGCTGCCGCAAATTGAATCAGCGGTTGATTTAGATGTGCTGCGCGGGCTGGAAGGCGACGCATCCGCCGATTATTTTTCGGTATTCGACGAAATGATACTGACTCAAAAGGCGGATTTCTTGCTGAACGGCCGCAATCGCCGCCCGCCGCAGGACAACATGAACGCCCTGCTCTCCTTCGCCTATGTGCTACTCGCCAACGACTGCGCTGCCGCGCTGGAAAGCGTCGGGCTGGATGCCTACGTCGGCTTCATGCACCGCGACCGTCCGGGGCGCACGTCGCTCGCCCTTGACCTGATGGAAGAACTGCGCGCCCCGATGGCAGATCGCCTCTGCATCACGCTGGTGAACAACCGTGTGCTGCAGGACAAGCACTTCGACCGGCAGGAAAGCGGCGCCGTCTTCTTGAACGATGCCGGGCGCAAGCAGTTCTTGACCGCGTGGCAAAACCGCAAACGCGAAGAAATCACCCACCCGTTCCTGAAAGAAAAAATCATGTGGGGGCTTGTTCCCTATGTACAGGCGCTGCTGCTTGCGCGCACCCTCCGCGGCGACACAGACGGTTATCCCCCATTCCTCTGGAAATAACCCGAAAGCGAGGCGTTCCCGATGCTGGTTCTAATCACCTACGATGTTTCCACCGTCGATGCAGACGGCAAACGCCGCTTGCGGCAAGTCGCCAAGCGCTGCGTCGTCCACGGTCAGCGCGTGCAGAATTCCGTATTTGAGTGCTCTTTGGATGCCGCGCAGTACAAGCTGCTTCAGGCGGAACTTCGGCAGCTGATTGACCCGGAAAAGGACAGTTTGCGCTTTTACAACCTCGGCAATCACTACGAAAGCCGGATTGAGCACATTGGCGTGAAGACGAGCTACGCCCCGGAAGGGCTGCTGATGCTGTAAGGGCGCGCCGCGCGAATCGCCCGTGCGAAGCGCAAGCCTCCAGCCTTTTGCAGGGAGGTTCGCACCGGATTTCGCGGTTTTTCCGGCAAAATTACCGCATTTTCGGCTAAGCTGATTCTCAAAAGGACTGTTTTGTGGTATACTTTTTGTGCAAAGCCTATGATTCTGATCGACAGAATTGTTACTTTGCGCAGTCGCTCCCCGTGCGGGGAGCGTGGATTGAAATGTTTTGGCAAGCAGCTTGTCCATCGCGCTCTCATAGTCGCTCCCCGTGCGGGGAGCGTGGATTGAAATAGCTTTCGCACAACCTTCCCGCGGTCGGTCAGGAGTCGCTCCCCGTGCGGGGAGCGTGGATTGAAATGTCAGCACGTCCAGCTCATTGGCTTCCCGGAAGGGTGCGTCGCTCCCCGTGCGGGGAGCGTGGATTGAAATCGTCGTTGGCGGTGTATGTGCTAACGCTGACGCGTCGCTCCCCGTGCGGGGAGCGTGGATTGAAATGGAGATTCCCGTGATTCTGGCGATGTCCGCCATGTCGCTCCCCGTGCGGGGAGCGTGGATTGAAATCATCACGGCTTCAGTCGCTCCCCGTGCGGGGAGGTCGCTCCCCGTGCGGGGAGCGTGGATTGAAATTGCTTGCGCTGCGGCTCTCGAACGGGCTGAGCCGTCGCTCCCCGTGCGGGGAGCGTGGATTGAAATTACGGCGATGTAGGTTGCCACCTCGTTAATCAGGTCGCTCCCCGTGCGGGGAGCGTGGATTGAAATCTTGTACTCTTCGCGGGCTGCAAGGGCTTCGGATGTCGCTCCCCGTGCGGGGAGCGTGGATTGAAATGCTGTTACCTTGATTTCTCGCGTCTGCTCCAAAGTCGCTCCCCGTGCGGGGAGCGTGGATTGAAATAGTAGGCGCAAGGGCGAAAGCTGTAGCGATTACCTCGTCGCTCCCCGTGCGGGGAGCGTGGATTGAAATTCCACGCAGGACGGCGCATTCTCGGCACACCACGCGTCGCTCCCCGTGCGGGGAGCGTGGATTGAAATCTTGTAATTTTTAGGGTCGCATGTTGCGAATGTTGCGTCGCTCCCCGTGCGGGGAGCGTGGATTGAAATGCGTCCCCGCGCGATACGCAACCGCGCTGGTTTGGTCGCTCCCCGTGCGGGGAGCGTGGATTGAAATATGCTCAACAGCCAACAGCATGGCTTCCATCACGTCGCTCCCCGTGCGGGGAGCGTGGATTGAAATACATCATCCAGCACGCCATTGAGGGGAGCGAGAAGTCGCTCCCCGTGCGGGGAGCGTGGATTGAAATGCCTTTGTCAGGTCGAGGTATTGTGCCGTTCCCGCAGTCGCTCCCCGTGCGGGGAGCGTGGATTGAAATTTGCTTGAGGTAATTTTTTGACTTACCTATAACATGTCGCTCCCCGTGCGGGGAGCGTGGATTGAAATAGTTTAGGTTGCAAGCGTGGGGGGGGAGAGGCGGCGTCGCTCCCCGTGCGGGGAGCGTGGATTGAAATTTCCTCCCCACGCTTGATGATGTCGTCGATTTCCTCGTCGCTCCCCGTGCGGGGAGCGTGGATTGAAATTCCCATATGTGATATAGTATTGTCCGCCAACATAGTCGCTCCCCGTGCGGGGAGCGTGGATTGAAATGGAGACCATAACCAAAGGAGGAAACAAAAAATGTGTCGCTCCCCGTGCGGGGAGCGTGGATTGAAATATACGCCCTCCATAAAATAGAGGCAGGGTTACGTCGCTCCCCGTGCGGGGAGCGTGGATTGAAATCAAGAACATTGCCCTGATTTACGTCTGCCGTTGCCGTCGCTCCCCGTGCGGGGAGCGTGGATTGAAATTGCTTGTAATTATTGGGGTCAGGGCTTGGGGCGTGTCGCTCCCCGTGCGGGGAGCGTGGATTGAAATGTGTTGCTCATGATGAAGCCCTCCTAAATATTTGGTCGCTCCCCGTGCGGGGAGCGTGGATTGAAATAGAGGGGGGAACACGCACGCGAACCGGTATTTCGTCGCTCCCCGTGCGGGGAGCGTGGATTGAAATCAGCGGCTGTATATGTAGGTACAAAAATTCCTAAGTCGCTCCCCGTGCGGGGAGCGTGGATTGAAATGATATTGAAACAACTCGCCTTGAAGATGATAATGTCGCTCCCCGTGCGGGGAGCGTGGATTGAAATTGGAAAATCGCACAGAATCGCCTCAAAAGTAATAGTCGCTCCCCGTGCGGGGAGCGTGGATTGAAATAGAGGGGGGAACACCTGTCTCTTATACACATCTGACGCTGCCGACG
>ENA-OZSP01000222-OZSP01000222.1-human-gut-metagenome-genome-assembly--contig:-NODE-222-length-18745-cov-13.608775_pt1 | contig 18745 bp, 15 predicted proteins | sample MGYA00243282_ERZ653973 | MGnify/ENA primary metagenome ERZ653973 (study PRJEB26926, sample SAMN06164457) | human gut metagenome | biome: ENVO:00009003; feature: ENVO:2100002; material: ENVO:00002003... | reverse complement strand
CCGTCTCGTGGGCTCGGAGATGTGTATAAGAGACAGGGTATATACATTCTTATTATAACATAAAAATTGTCGGTGTCAACCGACACGGCGGTACGCCGCCTTTTGCCTTTTTGGCAAAAGTTTTTATGTTAAAATGTTCTCAGACCTGCGGTGCGCCGCAAGCCGTGTATAGCACGGCAAAATCCGCTTTCGGCGGATTTTATGTCTGAGGTTATTATAACATATGTGTCAATAGCTGATAAAACAGCCTCTGCAAAAAAGCAGAGGCTTACATAAATCAGTTATTATCGGACAAAGTGATGCTGTCTGCGCTGTTTCCTTCGGTTTCAAAAATAACTATTTCATTTTTACCTTTTTTCAGAAGCGGAGCCGGGATATACAGCTTTTTCTGAGGGCCTATATTCCAGAATCTGCCGAGATTGAATCCGTTAATAAACGCAACACCCTTTCCGAAGCCATCGGTATCCAGAAATGTATCAGCTATTTCACTTATTTCAAATTCAAATTTATAGAATGCCGGTACACCGTCATTGTAACCACGGTTATAGTCTATTCTGCCAAGCTGATTTTCATCAAGTGAAAGTGTGAACATTTCAAATCCATACTGCCTATGATCGTTAATTCTTATTCCTCCGAGAACGCCCTTGTGCTGACACTCAAGTCCTGTACCAAAGTTAACTCTGCCGATGTTCTCAACAAGTAGATCTGTTGTTCCGCCTGCGGATTTTTCAGCAAGCTCAAACTGTTCGTCTATCGTTTCGGCAAAAGCCGTAAACGCATACTTGCCGTTTCTGAAGCCTTGTACTCTGTCTGCGGTATTTTCGCATCTCACAGTGCTGACTGTTTCATTTTCCCCGATGTGTAATCTGTAAAGAACATAACCGTAATAGCAGTCCAGTTCCTCAAAGCTCAGCGGGTACACCGACTTTATCGGGTCTGAGATACTGTCAAGTGTGCTGAAAAGATCGGTTTTGGCTGTGCATCGGATTTCTCCGTATTCCAGACGTCTTATTTGTGTTGTAAGCGGGACTTCATTTATATCGGTATAACGAGAAATCACCTCTTTGCACTTTTCGTATTTTTCGGTTATTCGACCATCTTCTGTCAAGGGCGCATCATAATCATACGATGTCACTATGCCTGTCTTTTTCTCATTGTTCTTTCCGGACATAAAACCGAAATTTGTTCCGCCCTCGAACATATAGAAATTCATACTGCCATTTTTGAGCAGAATATCAAGTTCTTGAGCTGCCTTTTCAGGTGCTGTGATATTGTGTTCTTCGCCCCAGACGTCAAACCAGCCGTTCCAGAATTCCATACACATTAGCGGCTTATCTTCTCCGATAAAACGCCGCATTTCACCAAACTGCCATTCAGCAGAAGAGCCGAAATTGCCGGTCGGCAATGCGCCGTCAACCATACCTGATTTGAAAACAAATTCACTCCACGGACCATCAGATGTCACAAACGGTACAGTTATGCCATACTTACGCATAGTATCTCTCAGAAACTCAAGATATGACGTGTCATTTCCGTAATAGCCATACTCATTTTCAATCTGCATCATAATTATATTGCCGCCATTATCGATCTGATAAGGTGCAAGCTTGGGCATAAGAACGCTGTAATAACTGTCCACTGCATTAAGGTATGGCTTGTAGGAGCATCTCAGACGCATTGAACGGTCTTTTAACAACCAAGCAGGCAATCCGCCGAATTCCCACTCTGAACAGATATACGGCGACGGTCTGATAATCATATAAAGTCCGAGTTTATCGGCAAGCTCTATAAAACGGCAGATATCATGCATTCCGTTCCAATTGAAATTTCCTTTTTCAGTTTCGTGAAAATTCCACGGAATATACGTTTCAACTGTATTGCATCCGATATTTACGAGCTTTTCAAGCCTGTCCTGCCAATATTCCGGTACGGTGCGGAAATAATGTATCGAACCCGAAATTACCTTGAACGGTTTCCCGTCCAAATAAAACTTATCTCTTATCTCAAATCTTGACATAATATACCCTCCTGATTATCAATCTTTCTTCTTTTTCATTTTTGCTATTGCAACACCTGCGCCGATTGCGGCAGCCACAGCAGCCGCTCCTACGGCAACGGGGACAAACGGGAATGAACCTTTGCCGCCGTTACCGCCATTGCTTTTTGCTGATTTGTCGTTATCTTCGGGAACGCTGTCGGATGAATCTGTGCTTTCGGCTACCGATGACGTTTCGCTTATTACAGCTTTATTCACAGCCTCATAATCGTACAGCACCTGTGCCGCATCGACAGAACAGCTTCCGCTTACGACAGTCAATTTAAGAGTATGACTGCCCTGCTCCAAGCCGTTTATCAGCAAGAACGACTGCCTGTTGCTGGTTTTTGATACGGTATATTCCTTATTAACGGTTTTGCCGTCAACCTCAATGCTTACAACCGTGTCGCCTTTCTGTACGCCTGTAAGGATAATGCCCGTTCCTTCAAAATCAACGGTGAAATAAGCTCCTTCAGCGCCGTGCGAAATTGTACGCTTGTAGTTTTTGAAGCTGTCCATAGTGCTGTGTTCCCAGCCGTTTTCGCTGTAAGTAAATATGTTGTCAAAATTATCAAACTTGTTCACATACGGCTGAACGCTGTCGGTTGCCTCAACCTTGACATTATCAAAACAGCAATTGTTATATGAACTGTAGAGTGCCGCTCTTCCCGAACCGTAACCTGCGTTATCCGCTTTGAACTCGGTTATCTTGCTATCGTCAACATACACCGTTATATCATTATACAGTGCCGAAATCTTGATATTGTGCCACTTTGACGCATCAAAGCCGTTTATCTCACCGGTATCTATCTTACGCTTGTCACCGAAAAGTATCCATGTGCCGTTTTCATTGAGCGTAACGCTGTAACCGCTTCTTCCGCTGTCCGCAAGACTGTATCTCAGTCCTATACCTGCATAGCTGTCTTTCCCGTCTGTAAGTATATCCGCACTTACGCTGTAATTATACCAGCGGTCATCGCCGAAATTAGTTGTCGGTTCAGGTGTACCGCCCCATTCGTCAGCCTTAATATCCTTTGTAATCTTCTGCATCAGCACCTTTTCGCCGTTCTTTTCGGCAACCTCAAAAGCGCCGCCCTCATCGGTCGTATAAAGCGGTGCGTTTCCTCTTGAAGCAAGGAACTCATCGGAATAACCAAAATCATCTGTGTACGGCAATGAGAGTAACTTATTGTCGCTTTTCTGCGGCACATCAAATTCAGGCTCTGATATATTCAAAGTTGATACAGTTATCATTGAATACGGCTTTATCGTGACAGAATACTTGCCGTTTTCGGGAGTAACTGTCGAAATCTTCTTGAAATAATTAGCATTGTACTCCTGGCCCTCATCAGGACCTCTTGTTTCCCATACATATACTTCATTATCCGCTTTTGCGAGGTTTGCTATCTCAAAGTTATATGTGATAGGCTCCGATGTCGTATTTGTAATAATCGTGCTGTAATCGCCTTCCGCACTGCAAGCGGTGATATAGCTGTACTTTGCGTCAACCAGTGCGTGACCGTCACCGCCGACCTTTGCATCGCCGTAACAAGCGTCAAATATAAAGCTCCAGCCCTTATCCATAAACTGTGAGAAATGCAGATTCATATAATATCCGCTGTCAAGGGTGTAATAGCCGTTCCACGGGGTGCAGGCGTTTATAAGCTGTTTGTGGCAATATGTAACGCCGTCATAATATCCTGCAACGGCAGGCTGATATTCATACAGCGTCATATATCCGCCGCTTACCATTGTGATCATACGGTTTGCAATATCAAGCACACCGTTAAGACCTGTAAGTCCGGAATTACCCTCGTCAAAGCGGTAAGTCGACTGTGCATAGTTCATAGGTGAGCTTCCCTCGGAAAACCATAATTCCTTGCCGTATTCCTCCGCAAGCTTTTTTGTAGTATCATCAGCGAAGCTTGTGTAGTGAGAACCGATCACATCGACCGCATCACACAGCTCCTTATTCTTCATCATCAGCCTTGATATGCCCCAAGTGCCGCATTCGTCCGCCGCAACTATCTTGATCTCAGAGTAATCATACGGACAGTCCTTTTCGCTTTTAAGCGTTTTTGAAAGATAGATTATCCAATCCGTATCAACGGCACGTTCATTTTGGTTCGCACTTACATAATCAAACACAAGACCGTAGGTTTCATAAGCGGCATCAAGCGTTTGCTTATACCACTTATATCTTGCGGCATAAACATCGCTTGAATCCGATACCCATTTAGGCTCGCTCCACCACAGCATATCAAGTGTTACGTCAGGATTTATCTTTTTAATATCGGCGGCAAGCTGAAAACCGGCCCCACGGGTCACATCGGCTTTTTCATCCTCATATCTCATGGTCGCAGGCTCTGTGCCGGACGATGTATTTACATCGGCGCCCATTTCCACCTTGAAGTGAGTAAATTTAAGTCCGTTTTTGCCGTAAAGATGTTCAAGTATCTTGTTATAGCTTTCGGGATTTTTCTCCTTATAGTCAAGCAAAAGCCTTGACGAGCCGTTACAGCTAATCATGCCCTGCCCTCTGTAGAGGAAGTTTTCACTTGTGTTTGCTTTACTGCCGTCAATTTTAATATTCACCGTATCACCTCTGTTATTATTTTCCGCAAATACATTATTAACTGCGGTACACATAATCGCCGCACCGATGGCAAGTGCGGTTATTCGTTTTAAAATGCCCATAAAAGCACCCCTTCCGATATAAAATTACAATATAAATATATATCGGAAAACGTCCGCCGTCAATCTTAAATTAATGATAACTCTAACTTTTTGAAACTAAATTACACTACCGCCGTTTTTTCTGAACTCGGAAGGCGAAATCCCCTCATACTTTTTGAATACGATTCCGAAATAAGTGGGGCCGGTATATCCCAGACTTTTTGAAAGCTGTGTCACGGAAATATCGGAGTCAAGAAGCATCGACTTGGCTTTTGAGATCTTGACACGAGCGATATACTCCATAGGCCGCATATTAAGGCGTTCTCTGAAAACACGGTCGAAATACTGAGGTGAAACGCCGGAAAGGCAGGCAAGCTCATTTAACGTAATATCATCGCCGTAATGCTCGTTTATATATCTGACAGCATTATCCGCTATGAGATTTCCCGTGTTGTTTTCTTCCTGCTTTCCGCCGAATATCTCTTTTGCCGCCAACACTGCGTTATATATCAGCAACGAGCATTTTTCGCCGCTATGAAGATTATCCGCCGCAAGACTGTATATTCTGCCGAATATCTTTTCAAAGGCGGTAAGGTCAGCGTCAACTGCGACCATTTCTCCGCTGAAGCCCATTGTATTCATAATGCCTTTAAGAAAGTCGCCTCTGAACACCATCCAGCAGGTATTCCATTCATCATTTTCAGGATAATACTCGTGAGGCAATTCGGGCGGAAGATACATAAATGAATTCTTTTCAAGCTTATATTTTCTGTTACCGACTTCTAAAACACCGCAGCCTTTTGCAGTATAAAGAAACTGATGCGAGGTAAGCCCCTTATCACGCTTAACGTGAAATTCGGGCGATGTTCTCCCGATTCCCGACAGATAAAACGGCAGCCTGACTTCGCTTGCCGGAACAGGATATATGGCACTGAGCATTTTCTCACGCTCCTAATTGATTCTGATTAAATTATAGCATAACGGCAAATAAGACGCAACAAGCATATCATATCCGCCTTTGGATTTTTCTGATTTATTTTTAATGTGTATAGTGTGGGTTGATATAGTTTTTAACGTTTAATCGGCATTTTTGAGCGGTTTTATGCAAAAAGGCGGTCGCCATAACAGCGACCGCCTTATATTGCATATTACCTTGTACCGATGTTATTGATTAAGCCTTGAGCGCTTCCTCAACAGCAACTGCGCAAGCAACTGTAGCACCAACCATGGGGTTGTTACCCATACCGATAAGACCCATCATCTCAACGTGTGCAGGAACTGAAGAAGAACCTGCGAACTGAGCGTCAGAGTGCATACGACCCATTGTATCTGTCATACCGTATGAAGCAGGGCCTGCAGCCATGTTATCGGGGTGGAGTGTACGACCTGTACCGCCGCCTGATGCAACTGAGAAGTACTTCTTGCCCTTTTCAACACATTCCTTCTTGTATGTGCCTGCAACGGGGTGCTGGAAACGTGTGGGGTTAGTTGAGTTACCTGTGATAGAAACGTCAACGCCTTCCTTCCACATGATTGCAACGCCTTCTGTTACGTCGTTAGCGCCGTAGCAGTTAACCTTAGCACGAAGACCGTCAGAGTAAGACTTGCGGAATACTTCCTTAACCTCACCTGTGTAGTAATCCATCTCTGTTTCAACGTATGTGAAGCCGTTGATACGAGCGATGATCTGAGCGGCATCCTTACCTAAACCGTTAAGGATAACACGCAGGGGTTCCTTACGAACCTTGTTTGCCTTTTCAGCGATACCGATAGCGCCTTCTGCAGCTGCGAATGATTCGTGACCTGCGAGGAAGCAGAAGCACTTTGTATCTTCTTCAAGAAGCATCTTGCCTAAGTTACCGTGGCCAAGACCAACCTTACGCTGATCAGCAACTGAACCGGGGATGCAGAATGCCTGTAAGCCTTCGCCTATAGCAGCGGCAGCATCAGCGGCTCTCTTGCAGCCCTTCTTGATAGCGATAGCACATCCTACTGTGTAAGCCCACTTAGCGTTTTCGAAGCAGATAGGCTGAATGCCTTCAACGAGCTTGTAGATGTCAAGACCCTTAGCCTTGCAGATTTCTGCACACTCTTCAATAGAGCCTATACCATAGTTCTTTAAAACAGCGAGAATCTGGGGTTCACGTCTGTCATATGATTCAAATAAAGCCATTGTTATTTCCTCCTTACTGCTTTCTGGGGTCGATGATCTTTACAGCATCGTTAACACGGCCGTACTGACCCTGTGCCTTTTCGAATGCTGTGTTAGCATCGTCACCGTTCTTGATGAATTCCATCATCTTGCCGAAGTTAACGAACTTGTAGCCGATGATCTCATCATCTTCATTGAGTGCAAGACCTGTAACATAACCGTCTGTCATTTCGAGGTAACGAGGACCCTTCTTAAGAGTACCGTACATTGTACCTACCTGTGAACGAAGACCCTTACCGAGATCCTCAAGACCTGCACCGATTGCAAGACCGTCCTCTGAGAAAGCACTCTGGCTTCTGCCGTAAACGATCTGGAGGAAGAGTTCTCTCATTGCTGTGTTTATAGCGTCACAAACGAGGTCAGTATTAAGTGCCTCGAGAATTGTTCTGCCGGGAAGAATTTCAGCCGCCATAGCTGCAGAATGTGTCATACCTGAGCAACCGATAGTTTCAACGAGTGCCTCCTGAATTACACCATCCTTAACATTTAAAGACAGCTTACATGTACCCTGCTGGGGTGCACACCAGCCGATACCGTGTGTAAAACCGGAAATATCCTTTATTTCCTTCGCCTTTACCCACTTTGCTTCTTCCGGAATGGGAGCTGCGCCGTGCGCTACGCCCTGCTTCACGGGACACATAGTTTCAACTTCATGTGAATACGTCATAACAGTTGTAGACTCCTTTCAAATTTTCGTGACCGTAGCCGTAGCTTGTCACGGTCACCGGTAGTTCTTTGCCGGGAAATACCCCGAACATACAATTATATTATATACTATTCTCTCGCCATTTTCAAGGGATTTTCTTAATTTTTTCGGTTAGCAATCGGTAACTCCGCTGTTATCTATCGGACATACCCGGATTTTTCCCATATAAGACAGCCGATATTATCAAAATACGGACAGATAAGTTATAAGCCTTATCTGCCCGTATTGATATTATCTTACTTCTTCGTCTTAACCGTCAGCGTACTGCTCCATGAGCCTATCTACGCCATGCTTTCGTCGGGAATTAAAGGATTGGAATATCGCTGCAAAATGTAGTAATACTACACTTTTGAAAATTTTATAAATTCATACGGCAGCTCTATGTCCTCAGAATATCTACGTATTTCAGCTTTTTCGTCATTACTCATTTCGTCATAGAAAGGGCGTTCCGATACTTTTCGATATGTTTTAACTTCGTCGATTTTCAATACATCACCCCATGGAGCAGTATAAAATCCACCAACTTTATATTTTCCGACTTCTTTATATACCCTCGTAGTATAACAATACCCCAGTTTATTAAGGTAATTTTGAATGGATTCGTATTCATGTTCAGGAAATGATATTTTTTCAAACATTCAATAGACCTCGTAACAAAAAATATTATTTTTTATTCTGCATTAAATACCCACAGCAAAGACAGTTGCTTTTTTCTGTTCTTCACGCAAGTTCTTTGCTATGGCATATTCACTGACTCTCATCGGCTTCGTCATATCCTTGAGGACATCTGTCCGTATAGAATTTATTCAAGCGTTATCTGCTCCGTCCTCTCGATACCGAGCATCTGTGCCAGATACCTGCCCGTATAGCTTACAGGATTTGCCGCTACTTCTTCAGGCGTACCGGTAGCGATCACCGTACCGCCGCCGCTTCCGCCCTCAGGCCCCATATCAATGATATAGTCGGCTGTTTTTATAACATCAAGGTTATGTTCTATTACAAGCACGGTATTTCCGCCGTCGGTCAGCTTCTGAAGTACATCTATCAGCTTGTGTACATCGGCGGTATGAAGTCCTGTTGTAGGCTCGTCAAGAATGTACACCGTCTTGCCTGTCGCACGCTTTGAAAGCTCCGAAGCCAGCTTTACTCTCTGTGCCTCACCGCCCGAAAGCGTTGTCGCAGGCTGACCTATCTTTACATATCCAAGTCCTACATCGTAAAGCGTCTGCAACTTTCTCTTTATCTTTTCGTGATTTTCAAAGAAAGCTATGCCCTCTTCTACCGTCATTTCAAGCACATCGTAAATATTCTTGCCTCTGTAGTGAACCTCGAGCGTTTCACGGTTATAGCGTTTGCCCTTGCAGACCTCGCACGGTACATATATATCGGGCAGGAAGTGCATTTCTATCTTGTTGATACCGTCGCCCTCGCAGGCTTCGCAGCGTCCGCCCTTTACATTGAATGAAAATCTTCCGCTTGTATAGCCCCTCATCTTTGCGTCATTGGTCGATGCGAACAGCTCTCTTATATCGTTGAATACACCCGTATAGGTCGCAGGGTTGCTCCTCGGTGTTCTGCCTATCGGCGACTGGTCGATAGCTATTACCTTGTCAAGATACTCCGTACCCTCGAATGTATCGAACGCACCGGGTTTTATTCTTGCACGGTTCAGCTTTGCAACAAGGTGCTTGTAGATTATCTCATTAACAAGCGAACTCTTGCCGCTGCCCGATACGCCTGTAATGCAGGTGAATATTCCGAGCGGTACTTTTACCGTAATGTTCTTCAGATTATTTTCACGGCAGCCTGTTATCTTAAGCCACTTCTTAGTTGGCTTTCTGCGTTTTTCGGGTACTTCTATCTTTAATTTTCCCGTGAGATACTGTCCTGTTATCGAGCGCTCGCACTTCATTATATCGTCAAGCGTGCCTGCACAGATAACCTCACCTCCGTGAACGCCCGCACCGGGACCTATGTCAACGATAAAATCAGCCGCCCTCATCGTATCCTCATCATGCTCAACGACTATAAGCGTATTTCCGAGGTCACGCAGTCTTTTCAGCGTTGCGATAAGCTTGTCGTTATCCCTCTGATGAAGTCCTATGCTCGGCTCGTCAAGGATATACAGCACTCCCATAAGACTGCTGCCTATCTGGGTTGCAAGCCTTATTCGCTGACTTTCACCGCCCGAAAGAGTACCTGCCGTTCTTGATAATGTCAGATATTCAAGTCCGACGCTGCTCAGAAATCCCAGACGTTCCTTGATTTCTTTCAGTATCTGACTTGCTATCATCATATCACGTTCAGACAGCTTTATGCTATTGACAAATTCAAGTGCTTCGCTGATGCTCATATCGCAGAATTCGTTGATATTCTTACCGCATACGGTAACGCAAAGAGCTTCCTTTTTCAGTCGCTGACCGTGACAGTCGGGACACACCGCATCACCCATATACTGAGCTATATCCTCTCTTGAATATACGCTCGTTGTTTCCTTATAGCGTCTTTCAAGGTTGTTTACTACGCCCTCGAACGCCGTCATATAGACACCGCCGCCCTGCTCTTTACTGCGCACGACCTTTATCTTCTTTTCGCCCGTACCGTAAAGCACCGCATCTAACTGTTCCTTTGTCAGTTCCTTTACAGGCTGATCCACGCTGAACCCGTATTCGTTTGCAACAGCGTCAAAATACATCTGCGCTATAGTTCCGTCCGCATACTTCCAGCCGCTCGCCTTTATCGCATTTTCACGGATAGTAAGATCACGGTTAGGTAAAATCAGATCTACATCTATCCTTCTGAAAATTCCGAGACCGGTACAGGTAGGACAAGCGCCGAAGGGATTGTTGAACGAGAACATTCTCGGTACAAGTTCCTCTATGCTTACTCCGTGTTCGGGGCAGGCATAGTTCTGCGAAAAACTCAGTTCCTCGCCGTCGATTACATCTATAAGAATAAGTCCGCCCGAAAGATTTCCCGCCACCTCAAGGCTGTCGGATAAACGTGACTTTATATCCTCTTTCATAACAAGACGGTCCACAACAACTTCTATATTATGCTTCTTGTTCTTGTCGAGCTTTATCTGCTCGGAAAGATCGTAGATTATCCCGTCAATACGCACTCTTGCGTAGCCCTGCTTTACAAGGTCCTCAAGTTCCTTGCGGTATTCGCCCTTTCTGCCTCTTACTATCGGCGATAAGATCTGAAACTTTGTCCTCTCGGGCAGTTCCATTACCTTGTCAACTATCTGATCCACCGTCTGCTGTCTTATCTCTTTACCGCAGACAGGACAGTGTGGAATGCCTACTCTTGCATAAAGCAGTCTGAGATAGTCGTATATCTCCGTTACCGTTCCGACAGTGGAACGAGGGTTTTTCGAGGTCGTTTTCTGGTCTATTGATATAGCAGGAGATAATCCCTCTATGCTGTCAACATCGGGCTTTTCCATCTGACCGAGGAACATTCTTGCATATGATGACAGGCTCTCGATATACCTTCTCTGACCGTCCGCATAAATAGTGTCGAATGCAAGCGATGACTTTCCCGATCCCGAAAGTCCCGTCATAACTATCAACTTGTCACGGGGCAGTTCTATATCAATATTCTTCAGATTATGCTCTCTTGCACCCTTGATGATTATTTTATCTATTCCCATTTTCTTTTGTCATCTCCGTCAACAGCTTACTTGCTTTCCTGAAGCTCCTTTATCTTGTCACGCAGATATGCGGCGTGTTCAAAGTCAAGCAGCTTTGCCGCATTCTTCATCTCTGCGGTATACTGTTTGATAAGCGCCTCACGCTCTGCCTTGGTGTATTTTCTCTTTTTGCCCTTATCCTTGCCGGACGATATTTCCAGCACCGCCCTTACATCCTTTACAATAGTTTTAGGCGTGATGCCGTGTTCCTCGTTATATTTCATCTGAATCTCACGGCGGCGGTTGGTTTCGGTCACTGCCTTTTCCATACTGTCCGTAACCGTATCGGCATACATTATGACCTTGCCTTCGGCATTTCTTGCCGCCCTGCCTATAGTCTGTATAAGCGAGGTTTCGCTTCGTAAAAAACCCTCTTTATCTGCGTCAAGTATCGCAACAAGCGATACCTCCGGCAAGTCAAGACCCTCACGCAGAAGATTTATTCCGACAAGCACATCAAAGACGTGCATACGCAGATCTCTTATTATCTCCATACGTTCGATAGAATCAATATCGTGGTGCATATAGCGTATCTTCACGCCGAGCTTTTCATAATAAGCCGTCAGATCCTCAGCCATTTTCTTTGTAAGCGTAGTGATAAGCACACACTCGCCCTTTTTGGTACGCTCGTTTATTTCGGAATAAAGATCCTCTATCTGTCCCGCAACAGGCTTTATCTCGATTATCGGATCAAGCAGACCGGTAGGACGTATGACCTGCTCGGCTGTGTTCACAGCGTGGCTCTTTTCGTATTCGCCCGGTGTAGCCGAAACATAAATGACCTGATTTATCATCGAGGTAAACTCGTCAAAATTCATCGGTCGGTTATCATACGCAGACGGCAGACGGAAGCCGTAATCAACAAGGTTTTTCTTTCGTGCAAAGTCGCCTCCGTACATACCTCTTACCTGCGGCAATGTAACGTGGCTCTCGTCAATGAACATAAGAAAATCTTTCGGAAAATGGTGCATAAGAGTTATAGGCGAGCTGCCAGGTGCTCTGCCTGCAAGCACCCGTGAATAGTTCTCTACTCCCTTGCACGTTCCTATCTCACGGAGCATTTCCATATCATAGCGTGTTCTCTGCTCTATCCTCTGCGCCTCTATCAGCTTATGGTTATCGGTGAAGAATTTAACACGTTCTTCCATTTCGTTTTCTATCTCGGTAAGCGAATTTTCAAGCCTTGCCTTGCTTACGATGTAATGTGACGCAGGGAAAATGGCAACGTGCGAAAAGCGGCGTTTCACCTCGCCTGTCACTATATCTATCTCGGATATTCTGTCTATCTCATCACCGAAAAATTCTATCCTTATCGCCTTGTCGGACGTACTTCCGGCAGGGAAAACCTCAAGCACATCGCCTCTTACCCTGAACTTGTTACGGATAAAATTCATATCGTTGCGTTCATACTGTATTTCGACAAGCCTTTTTATTATATCATCACGGCTTCGCTCCTGACCCTCACGGATAGAAAGCATATTCTCACGGTAATCCTCCGGACTGCCCAAGCTGTAGATACAGCTTACACTGGCAACGATTATTACATCCCTGCGCTCCGCAAGAGCCGCTGTTGCCGAGTGTCGCAGGCGGTCTATCTCGTCGTTTATCGCACTGTCCTTTTCGATATAAGCATCGGTTGACGGAATATACGCCTCAGGCTGATAGTAGTCGTAGTAGCTTACAAAATATTCGACAGCATTATACGGAAAAAACTCCTTGAACTCACTGCACAGCTGTGCCGCAAGCGTCTTGTTATGTGCAAGGATAAGCGTGGGACGATTGACCTTTTCGATAATATTTGCCATAGTAAAGGTTTTTCCCGAACCGGTAACTCCGAGCAGAACCTGTTCCTTATCGCCGTCAAGCACACCGTTTGCAAGGCTGTCTATAGCCTGCGGCTGATCGCCCATCGGCTTATAATTTGATTTTAATACGAACTTGTCCATTTTAGCTCCTTAAAAATCGTTCCATATATCAGGAAGAATACCGTTCTCACGCATAGAAAGACTGCCGTGCATACCGACTATAACGTGGTCGGCAAGATAAATTCCTGCCTTTTCAAGAAGATTGAAAAGATTTCTCGTCATTATCTTATCCTCCGTAGACGGCATTTCACTGCCTCTCGGATGGTTATGCGTCATAACGACTATAGGACATCTTTTCTGCACTGCCTTTTCAAGCAATCTCATTATATCCGGCCGCACCTGTTCAAGCGCACCCGTGCTTATTATTTCCTGCGACATAAAACAATACTCGCTGTCGAGAAATATCATTCTCAGCTGTTCGGTATCTACAAAGCGGAAAAGCCCCATACAATAGTCCTTTACCGCTCCCGATGCGCCGAGCATCTCACCCTTCTGAACGCTCTCAGACAGCATACGCTCTATGTTCGCACGAAGTACGATTATCATCTGAGCGGTAGACCTGCCTACACCCTCGACCTCGCACAACTCGTTTTCGCTTGCGGAGAACACACCGCTGAGCGTTCCGAATCTGTCAATAAGCCTGTGCGCTATCGGGTTTGTGTCACACTGCTTAAAAGAGCTGTACAGCATCATTTCAAGCAGCTCGTGCGACTGAAACCCCTCACTGCCGAACTCTTTAAGGCGGCTTATCATACGCTCCCTGTGTCCTGCGTGCATATTATCATTATGAGCGATAGCTACCGCCCCCTTCTGTCATCAATATCACCGCAAGGCTGTGTACCTAAATACACAGCCTTTGCTGAACAGTATTAAATTAGCATATCAGTCTTCAAATACAGCGCCTGTATTCGAACTTGTAACCAGCTTTGCATAACGCTTGAGATAACCGTCAAGCTGTCTTACGGGAGCGTTTACGCCCTTAGCCTTACGCTGTGCTATCGTTTCATCGTCAACGAGAAGTTCAATGCTTCTTGCAGGTATATTGATATGTATCTTATCTCCGTTTTCAACGTAAGCTATGAGTCCGCCGTCAGCCGCCTCGGGAGAAACGTGACCTACCGCCGCACCTCTGCTGGCACCGCTGAAACGTCCGTCTGTGATAAGAGCAACGCTTCCGTCAAGACCCTTGCCGACAATAGCCGCCGTAGGAGCAAGCATCTCAGGCATACCGGGACCACCCTTGGGACCTTCATAGCGGATAACAACAACGTCACCGGGGATGATAACATTATTGAGGATAGCGTCACAAGCAGCCTGTTCGCCGTCAAATACCTTCGCAGTACCTGTGAAGTCCATCATTTCGGGCTTGACAGCACCCTGCTTTACAACAGAGCCGTTTTCTGCAAGGTTACCGCTGAGTATTGCAAGACCGCCGTCTTTTCTGATAGGATTCTCGCAGGTGTGGATTATTGTTCCGTCTGCATTCGGAGCCTTGGCGATTCTGTCGGCCTGTGTACCCGATACCGTAAGAACGCTCGTATCAACGTGACCGCCCTTTGCAAGCTCCTTGATAACCGACTGGATACCGCCTACATCGTTAAGGTCTGTTATGAATATATCGCTTGCAGGATTGAGTTTTGAAAGCTGAGGTGTTGTCTTGCTCTTATTGTCAATATCGTCAAGAGAAATGTCTACTCCTGCCTCGTGTGCGATAGCAAGAAGATGAAGCACCGTATTTGAGGAAGCACCGATTGCCATATCGGTAGCGAGTGCGTTCATCATATTCTTCTTTGTGATAATATCCTTAGCACAAATGTTCTGCTTTACAAGTTCAACTATTCTTTCGCCCGTTTCCTTTGCAAGTCTGCGGCGAGCGGCATTTACAGCAGGCTCTGTACCCGACTTCGGCATCGAAAGGCCGATTGCTTCTGTAAGGCAGTTCATTGAGTTCGCCGTGTACATACCCGAACATGAGCCGCAGGTAGGACAAGCGTTATTCTCGTAGTCAAGAAGAACATCATCGCCTATAGTACCGTTGGAATACTGACCGATAGCTTCATATATCTCGTTATATCCTACTCTCTTACCCTGTACTCTGCCGGGGTTCATAGGACCGCCGCTTACAAAAATAGAGGGGAGATTCATTCTTGCCGCAGCCATTATCATACCGGGAACTATCTTGTCGCAGTTCGGGATAAATACGATACCGTCAAGAGGATGTGCCGTCAGCATAACCTCAATGCTGTCGCAGATAAGCTCACGGGATGCAAGAGAATATCTCATGCCTCTGTGGTTCATTGCAAGGCCGTCGCACACGCCGATGGTGAAGAACTCAAAAGGAACGCCGCCTGCGTTTCTGATACCGTCCTTTACCTGTCTTGATATTTCGTGCAGATGCGCATGACCGGGAACATAGTCGCTTGCCGCACATACAACGGCAATAAACGGCTTGTGCATCTCGCTGTCTGTTACACCCAGCGCCTTCAGTAAGGCTTTGTGCGGTGTTCTGTCTACGCCGCTCTTGATAAGATCGCTTCTCATTTTTACTGTCCTTTCCTTTGTAAAAAAGTGTTTTTATTTTCTGCCGAGCATGGCACTGCCGATCATACCTGCTTCATTTGCAAGCGTGCAGATTACTATCTCGGTATTTTTAGCATTGTTTTTTGAGTAGATCTGCTTTGCAATCAGTGCTTTAAGCGGTATAAGCAGATTATCGCCCTCGTTGCATACTCCTCCTCCGATACAGAGAATATCGGGCTGGAATACGTTTATCACATTCGTTATGCCACAGGCAAGATACTTGATATATTTATCAACAACTTCCCTTCCCTCAGGGTCGCCCAGCTTAGCGGCATTGAACGCAGTTCTTGCTGAAATTTTCCCGTCACGGTCAACCATTTCGTGAAGCCGTCCGCTCGGATATTTCTCAATCATTTCCCTCGTCATACGGACAAGTCCCGTAGCCGAAGAATAAGCCTCAAAACAGCCGTTTCTTCCGCAGGTACACGGCGCACCGTCAACCTCGATAACAGTATGACCTATCTCGCCGCCTGCGTTGTTTGAGCCGCTGTATATCTCGCCGTTAATAATTATACCTGCGCCAACACCCGTTCCGAGCGTCAGCACTACAGCGTTTTTCGCACCCTTTGCCGCACCTGCGAGATACTCGCCGTATGCCGCAACATTAGCGTCATTTTCAAGAATGATACGCTTGCCGAAATGTTCTGCAAGATCCTTTGCAAGCGGAACGTTCTCCCAGTGCAGATTATTTGAATACAGCACCGTGCCGTTTTCGTTATCCATAGTTCCCGGACAGCCGACACCGATAGTCTTTATCCTGTCAATGTCCTCGCCCGAAAGCTGTACAGCCTGTTCGACAGCGTCAATGATTACCGCAAGGACGCTTTTGTAACCGTCTGCCGCATTTGTCTTGAGCGATATTTTCGAAACGAGCTGTGCGTTCTCGTCAACCACTCCTGCCTTGATATTCGTACCGCCAATGTCAACGCCGATATAATACTTCATATATCCCCTTTAACCTTTCAAAACACAAGTCTTAAACTATATCAGAAAGAATTACCTCAAGATTACCCGTAAGAGTAAATCTGCCGTAGCCTGCAGGAACAAAGAAGCTGTCGCCCTTCTTTGCGTCAAGCTCACCGATTTTACCGCTGCCATCAAGCACCAGCACCGACATAAACGACTTTTCGTCTGCGTCAAGCGTTACTGTTCCTGAAACCTTGATTTTATGAACATCGAAATATTCACAGCTACGGAGCAATGTTTCCTCTCCGCCGTCTATCTTTACAGGCTTGCCCTGAGGCTTTGTATCATATTTCGGAGGGCAAAGCTCGGTAACGTCTATAGCCTTTTCAATATGAAGCTCTCTGGGCTTTCCGTCCTTTCCTACTCTGCCGTAGTCATATACTCTGTATGTCGTATTGCTGTTCTGCTGAATCTCGGCAATAAGTATACCCTTGCCGATAGCGTGGAGCGTACCCGACTCGATGAAGAACACATCTCCCTTATGTACGGGAACATTGTTAGTGACCTCAAGTAAGGTATTGTTCTTTATTCTGTCCGCAAATTCTTCTCTTGAAATTTCTTTATCAAAGCCGTAGATAAGCTGTGAGCCTTCCTCACAGTCAACGATATACCACATTTCCGTCTTGCCGTACTCGCCCTCTACACGCATAGCATAATCATTGTCGGGGTGTACCTGTACAGACAGGTTATCCTTTGCGTCAATAAGTTTTATAAGTATGGGGAAATACTCGAATCTGCCGCAGGCTGTACCGAGTGCATTCTTGTTTTCCGCTACATACTCGGAAAGCGGCTTGCCTTTGTCCTTGCCGTTTGCAATAACGCTCTGACCGTCCTTATGGCAGGACAGCTCCCAGCTCTCAGCTATCTTATCTGCGTCTGATACCTTGCCGTATTCCTCTCTTAATCTGTTACCGCCCCAGATATAATCCTTGCAGGGCGCACTAAGCTTTAATATTTCCATATTATGTTCCTTTCTATTTATCGGAATATTACCGTTTTATATCGTATCTTCATAAACCGCAGTTCACAACTCTGCTTATAGTCAATTATAGCACATTCAGCTTTAAATGTCTATCACTATTCTTGACTTTTTTGCGAAATATGTTATATTTATCTTATACAGCGGTCATACCGCACAAAATGACGAAAGGAACTGATGATATGAACGAAAATGTAAAAGCCGCACTCAAAAAAAGAGCGGAAAAGGTAATATCCGCCCTCGAAAAGAACAATATGAAGGGCTATCTTGTCGATACTCCCGACGAGGCTAAGCAGATAATAAAGGAGCTTATAAAGGACGATAAGCTGATAGTTTCCGGCGGAACAATGACGCTCAAAGAAACCGGCATTCAGGATTTCCTGAACGAAAACTACAGCGGTATCTACATTGACCGTGAAAAGCTCTCTCCCGATGAGGTAAACGACCTTTACAGGAAGGCTTTTTCAGCCGACACCTACTTTGCAAGCACTAATGCGATAACCGAATACGGCGAATTATACAACGTTGACGGCACCGGCAACCGTGTAGCCGCTATGATATTCGGACCGAAGCAGGTAATCATTGTTGCCGGCTTAAACAAGATTGTAACAGACCTCCACTCAGCCGTTGACCGTCTTGAAACGATTGCATCTCCCGCAAACTGTGTAAGGCTCGGCAGAAACACCCCCTGTACAAAGACAGGCAGATGTGCGCACTGCTTAAGCCCCGACAGGATTTGCAACGATTATGTCATAATGGCTCATCAGCGTGACAAGGACAGAATAAAAGTAATCCTCATCTCCGACGAATACGGCTACTAAGGCGGCGGGTCGCCGCCGACTGTTCCGACCTTGCGGCAATGTGCCGCTTCAAATTCCGACCTTTTTATAGGTTGCGGATATATGCAGGATAGTGGAACGGTCGGGATTGAACGATAGAAGCAATTTAAAAAAATTTGATAAATCGGGTCACCGCTGATGAAGTGAACCCCAAAGTTTAGACAAAAAATGTATTAAGTATTTTGAGAATGAG
>ENA-OZSP01000187-OZSP01000187.1-human-gut-metagenome-genome-assembly--contig:-NODE-187-length-20519-cov-7.474687_pt1 | contig 20519 bp, 12 predicted proteins | sample MGYA00243282_ERZ653973 | MGnify/ENA primary metagenome ERZ653973 (study PRJEB26926, sample SAMN06164457) | human gut metagenome | biome: ENVO:00009003; feature: ENVO:2100002; material: ENVO:00002003... | reverse complement strand
GTACTTTATTGTTTTTACATTAGCTAAACAGACTAACAGCGTAGATGCCGCCAATCAATCCACCAACGGCGCTAATGATGCCCAGAACAATGCCCGCAGTGCCAAGACCCGTTGCACCGCCGACTTCTTTCGCCTTGCTGCGCCCGATGGCAGAAAGTACAATACCCACCACGCCGGAGATTCCGTAAAACCCAAAAATGAAGCATGTAACCAAAGATACGACGAACCCTGCGATTTGAAGCCCGCTAGTTTTCCCTTCCATGTTTCCGTATCCTCCTACTATTCGAGATTGATTTTCGTGCTTTCATTCCTTGCCCCAAGGAACTACTTCCATTATACCCCCCCGAAAAAATGTCAAGCATATTTTTAGCTAAATAGCAAATTTATTTCCGCAGCGCCCATAATTATCCACGTTCTCCATAACGTATCCCGTTTTCCCAACAAAAAAACCTGCCCCCCGCCGTTGCCAGCAGAGAGCAGGAAACTTTCGTTTTTGGGAACGCTTACGCCTTCAATTACTTCAGTTCCGCGAAGTACTTGATGGTGCGAACCATCTGAGAGGTGTAGGAGTTCTCGTTGTCGTACCAAGACACGACCTGCACCTGATAGGTGTCGTCGTCGATCTTCGCGACCATGGTCTGGGTAGCGTCGAACAGGGAGCCATAGCGCATACCGATGACGTCGGAAGACACGATCGGCTCGGTGTTGTAGCCGAAGGACTCGGAAGACTGCGCCTTCATGGCGGCGTTCACGGAGTCAACGGTCACGTCGCTGCCCTTGACAACAGCAACCAGAATGGTGGTGGAGCCGGTGCAGACCGGGACGCGCTGAGCAGAGCCGATCAGCTTCTTGTTCAGTTCCGGGATAACCAGACCGATCGCCTTCGCAGCGCCGGTGGAGTTCGGAACGATGTTCTGCGCGCCAGCGCGGGCACGACGCAGGTCGCCCTTGCGATGCGGGCCGTCCAGAATCATCTGGTCGCCGGTGTACGCATGAACGGTGGTCATGATGCCGGACACGATCGGATACTTGTCGTTCAGAGCCTTCGCCATGGGCGCGAGGCAGTTGGTGGTGCAGGAAGCAGCAGAGATGATCTGGTCTTCCGCGGTCAGGGTGTCGTTGTTGACGTTGTAGACGATGGTCTTCAGGTCATTGCCAGCGGGGGCAGAGATGACGACCTTCTTCGCGCCAGCCGCGATGTGCGCCATGGACTTTTCCTTGGAGCAGTAGAAGCCGGTGCACTCCAGCACGACGTCCACGCCCAGCTTGCCCCACGGAGCATCCGCCGCGTTCTTTTCGGCATAGATCTTGATTTCCTTGCCGTCCACGATGATGGAGTCTTCGGTCGCTTCCACGGTGTGCAGGTTTTCACCGATCTTGCCGCAGTAGGAACCCTGAGCGGTGTCATACTTGAGCAGGTGAGCCAGCATCGCGGGAGAGGTCAGGTCGTTAATCGCGACCACCTCGTAGCCCTCAGCGCCGAACATCTGACGGAACGCCAGACGGCCAATACGGCCAAAGCCATTGATAGCAACTTTCACTGCCATTGGAATATACCTCCTTTAGTCGTTCAAACGGGGTTATACTATTTCCAGATAAGAATGTGCCAAGATGCGCCGCGAATTTTTCACTCTGGCTAACGGGAGTGCAACGCAGCGTAGCAGCGCTACGCTAAGTGGAACGACCGGACGCCAGAGGGGAAAAGACGCAAGCAGCTGGCACAGGCGAATCTGGAAAGAGTATCATTTCCCACCTCATATTCTACCCAATTTGCCGCCATTTTGCAAGAGGTTGCGCAGGATTTCCATCACTTTTGACACTTTTTTGACGCTTTTTTTTGAGAATTTCTCATCCGTTCCCCTCTTCTTCCCAATATGCGCCCCAATTCAGCTCGTCCGTCACATCGAGTTCCTTCAAAATCAGCTTGCCGTTCTCGTCCGTGATGATGCCGCCGCCTTCGCCATACACCCCATAGGAGACATACCCCGTGCCGCCCTCGCAAGTGATGAAGCTCATGCTGCGGCAATAGTCACCCTCCGTTACCTCGTAATCAGCGGATTCCGACACGCCGACGCCATAGCGGTACACCGTGCCGTTGACACAGCGGAAGACGATTGTCGGAATGTCGCCCCTCCAGTAGAGGTTGCTGTCCGCGGGTGTCTGCACAACGCTCCATGTGCCGTGATACGGCTGCGCGCCGTCGCAGTCCGAGCCGTAGAATTTCCCGTCCGCGTCCAGCCGGAGATAATTGTCCCAGAACTCGCCGCCCGCCTCCATCTGCCAGCTGCCGACTAACTTCGCCTCTTCGTCCGGCAGTTCCACATCATCAAACACCACGTCGCGCTGCGGCACGAAGCCGCGGGTGACTTTGCCGTCCACCGTCGCTTCAACGTACACATACGCCCACTGGTTATCCGGATGGGACAGTGCCGTCAGCATCGGCACGCGCACAAGATCTTCCGTCGTCTCGTCGCCGTGATTGCCTAACTGCGCCCAGCCGAATCGGCTCGTCCGCAGGCTGACGCGGTACTCAATCAGCGACCAGTCGCCCACGGTGAGGTACAGCTTATAATCGTCGCCCGTGCTGACGGATGCTTTCCCCTTCGCCGCGCGGTAAGAGGACGGGTCCGGCGCGGAATACACGGCATAGGACTTCTTGCCGCTCTTCTGCCCCGAAACCACCTCCGGATACAAACAGGCGAAGTATTGCAGACCTTCGTTCGCCTCGTTAAATCGGCGCACGTCCTCAACCCCGCGTTTCGGCATATTGTGAATATTGAAGCTGCCCAGCGTGATTCCCACCGGCCACACGGCACTTTCCTCGCCCTGCGTCACCTGATAGATGTATTCTGCTATCCGCTCCACCTTCACATCGCCCATCTGCGCTTCCATCAGCGTGTAAAAGGTTCTCCCCTCATTGTTGTGCTGCAGCTCAAAATAGTACCTTTCGTCAATGTCCGGGTACGCCAGCTCGAAGCCGCTCTTCGTGCGCGTGATTTTAGGATAACCCGTCTCATCCAGTTCCGACGGCTGATAGACCGCGGTCGTCGAGAAGATGGCGTCCTTCCAGCCGTCTTTCACCTCATCCACCGCGACCAGCTGATTGTGATAGCGGCTGGTCAGAATCGTATGGGTCGTGGCGGCTTTTCTGTTGTAATCGCTCACCATCGCGTAATAGTCGTCGTAGTCATGTGTCTGCTCCACCATCGCCAGCAATTGCCCGGACAGATTCCAGCTGTTCGCAGATGCGGCGGGCAGTGTCACAGCCAGCGTCAAACACAAAATCAGCAGTATCCGCAGTTTCTTCATATATTCAATCAACTCCTTCGCTTTCTTCAATCGGCAGCGTCATTTGGCGCACGCTTCCGTCCGCCGCCGCCACCCAGTTGCCGTATTTGTCTACCGCGCCATAGGGGACATAAGTGCATCCGCCTTCCCCGTAGGCAAGATTCATCAGCGGCAGGGTCAGCCCCTCGCCGTCCTCCTCTGTCGTGGACACGATATAGTCCACGCCGAAGCGCATCGTCATGCTGTCGCTGTAATTCAGCACAAGGATGCTTTCCGCCGAAATCCAGAAGTTGTCCTCCCCAGCCATCGGATTCTGCACCACGCACCATGTGCCGCCGTAGGGCTGCGCGCCGTCGGTGTCTGAGCAGTAGAAGCGCCCGTCCGCGTCCAGCCGAAGGTACAGATAGCCGATTTCACTGCCGGAATACAGATACCAGCTGCCGACATATTTCGCTGCTTCGTCCGGCAGTTCCACTTCGTCAATCACCACGTCACGCCGCGGCACGAACCCGCACATCGGCTTGCCGTCCACCGTCGCTTCGACGTAGGCATACGCCCAGTCGTCGCGCACGCTCAGCAAGTACCACATCGTCAGCTTCGTCCCGGCGGGCAGCTCCGCCTGATGGTATTCGCTGACGTGCGGGTCGTCGGTCAGGTAAGTGTCATACGCCGTCAGCATCGGGATATGCAAGCGCAGACTCTGGGGCGGCTGCCCAATCTGCGCCCACCCGAAGCGGCTCGTCCGCTGGCTGACGCGGTATTCAATCAGCGACCAGTCCCCCTCGGTGCAGTAGATGCGGTAATCATCCCCCGTGCTGAACGACGCTTTGCCCTTCGCCGCGCGGGATGCCTCCGTACTCGGCGCGGTATAGACCGGGTACGACTGCTTGCCGCTTTTCTGCCCCGGAACGGTCTGTGCGCCAATCCATCCCACGTTGTCGTAACTGTAATACAGCGCTATGCTGCTGTGTACATTGCGCATCCGGCGCACGTCGCCAACGCCGCGTCGGGGCATATTGTGAATGTTGAAGTTCTCCAGCGTGACCTCCACCGACCACATGGCGCTGTCTGTGCCCTGCGTCACCAGATAGCGATAGGATTCTTTCCGCTCTATCTCCACGCTACCCATCTTCGCATACATCAGCGTATACGCCATTTCACCCCAGTCATTGCTGATGTACTCAAAGCGGTACAGTTCCTTCACCTTCGGATACGCCAGCTCGAAGCCATTTTTGATGCGCGCGAGCTTCGGCTTCCCGGATGTGCTCTGCTCCGACGGCTGATAGACGGCAGTCGTCGAGACAATAACACTCTTCCAGCCGTCCGCGCCCTTTTCCGCCGCAATCAGCTGATTGTGATAGCGGCTCTGCATGATGATGCGCGCGCTATTCTCCTTCCGCGCATAATCATCCGCCAAATGATAATAGTCGTCATAATCATTCGTGTTCGACACAAGCGGCACCAAGGCCTCGGGCAAGCCCCAGCCGTTCGCGGAGGCAACAGGCATTACCATCATCATCAAGGGCAAAATCAGCAGAATCCACCGTTTCTTCATCGCTCTCAGCTCCTTTAGAGGTATTTCCCTACCTAAATAAACGCATCAAGGCGCAATTTCCCTGCGAAGTGCCAAAAATCTTGAAAAATGTTCTGCCAGTTCATTCTGAATCCATCTTTCTATGGTATGATGGCGGACGCAAACAGAAAAGGAGGGATTGAAACCCATGCTACGGATTTTGAAACACCTCAGGTGGAAAGAGTGGCTGCTCGTCGCCGCCTGTGTAGTGCTGATTGTGGGGCAGGTGCAGCTTGACTTAGCCCTGCCTGATTATATGTCGGAAATCACCCGTCTGGTGCAGACGGAAGGCAGCCAGATGAGCGATATCCTGCTCGCAGGGGGCAAGATGCTGCTGTGCGCGCTGGGGTCAATGCTGCTGACGGTCTGCACGACATTCTTTACCGCACAGATTGCATCACGCTTCTCCGCTCGGCTGCGCGGCGAAATGTACCGCAAGGTGGTCGGCTTCTCAAACGAGGAAATCAACCGTTTCTCCACCGCCAGCCTGATTACCCGCACAACCAACGACATTTCGCAATTGCAGATGTTCTTTTCCTTCGGGATGCAGTCGCTGATTAAAGCGCCGATTATGGCGTTCATTGCCGTGGGCAAAATCAGCACGAAGAGCTGGGAATGGTCGCTGCTGACAGGCGGCGTGATTGCGTTCGTGTGTGTGCTGCTGGTGTTCATCATGCTCTACGCCGTGCCGCGCATGAAGAAAATGCAGGCGCTGACGGACAACCTAAACCGCATCACGCGTGAGAACCTGACGGGCTTGCAGGTCGTCCGCGCCTACAACGCGGAAAACTATCAGGAGGGCAAATTCGCCAAAGCAAACGAGGAAATGACCCGCAACAGCCAGCAGGCGAATATCGCCATGTCCGTCATGAATCCGGGCATGAATCTGGCGATGAACGGCTTGACGCTGGGCATCTACTGGATCGGTGCGGCGCTCATCAGTGCGATTGCGGTCACGTCGCCCGCCGCGATGATGGAGCGCATCGGGCTGTTCTCGGACATGGTGGTCTTTATGCAGTACGCGATGCAGGTCATCATGGCGTTCCTGATGCTGGTGATGATTTTCGTCATGCTGCCGCGCGTGACTGTTTCCGCGAGCCGCGTCAATGAGGTGCTGGACACGAAGGCACGCATTGTGGACGGCAAGGAAACGCAGGGCAAGCCCGGAATGAAGGGCGAAATCGAGTTCCGCGACGTCTCCTTCCGCTATCCCGATGCCGACGGCGACGCCATCCACCACATCTCCTTCACCGCGCATCACGGCCAGACAGTTGCCCTCATCGGCGCGACGGGCTGCGGCAAGAGCAGCATCATCAACCTGATTCCGCGCTTGTATGACGCGACGAGCGGGCAGGTGCTGGTAGACGGCGTGGACGTGCGTGACTACACGCAGGACGCCCTGCGCAGCAAGATTGGCTTTGTGCCGCAGAAGGCGTTCCTGTTCTCCGGCACGGTCAGCAGCAACGTCGGCTACGGCGAGGGCAATGCGTCGGGCGCTGCCATCCGCAAGGCGGTTGCTATCGCGCAGGCGGCGGAATTTGTCGAATCCCCGGAGGTCGGGTATTCCGGCACAGTCGCGCAGGGCGGCTCGAACTTCTCCGGCGGGCAGAAGCAGCGTTTGTCCATTGCCCGCGCAGTGGCGCGCGACCCGGAAATTCTCGTCTTTGACGACTCCTTCTCCGCGCTGGACTACAAGACCGACCATGCATTGCGTCAGGCGCTCCGCGAACAGACCAGCGGCACGACGAACATCATCGTCGCCCAGCGCATCGGCACGATTCGCGACGCGGACTGCATCCTCGTCATTGAGGACGGCGCGATTGTCGGCAAGGGCACGCACCGCGAGCTGATGGAAAGCTGCAAGGTCTATCAGGAAATCGCGTATTCTCAGCTGTCAAAGGAGGAACTTGCGTCATGAGTGAAACGAAACGCCGTCCGGGCGGTCATCCCGGAATGCGCGGGCGGGGCGTACCGGGCGAAAAGGCGAAGGACTTCCGCGGTTCACTGGGGAAGCTCATCCGCCACTGCAAGCCCTTCTATCCGGTCATTTGCATCGCGATTCTGGGCGACTTGGCGGGCGTCATTATCCGCCTGATCGGCCCGAACAAAATCAGCGAAATCACCAACCTGATTACCGCCGGGCTGCGCGGCGAGATTGACATGCCCGCCATCCAGAAAATCTGCATCACGCTGATAATTCTCTACGTCGTCGGCGCGCTGCTGAGTTTTATGACCGGGCTGGTGATGACCGTCGTCACGCAGAAGGTCAACCGGGGCTTGCGCGACGGCATATCCCACAAAATCAACCGCCTGCCGGTCAGCTACTTCCAGTCCACCTCCACCGGCGACGTGCTCTCCCGCGTCACCAACGATGTGGACACCATCGGGCAGACGCTGCAGAACAGCCTGACCAGCCTTGTCTCCGCCGTGACGATGTTCATCGGCAGTGTCGTGATGATGCTCTCGACGAACTGGGTCATGGCGCTGACGGCGATTGTGTCGTCGATGCTGGGCTTCGGGCTGATGCTTGGCATCATGAGCCGCTCGCAGAAGTACTTCGTCGCGCGCCAGCGGTGGCTGGGCGATCTGAACGGCCATATTGAAGAAATCTACACAGGGCACAATGTCGTCCGCCTCTTCGGCGCGGAGCAGCGCGAACAGCAGGCGTTCGACCGCATCAACAGCAAAATGCAGGAGACAGACTGGAAGAGCCAGTTCATGTCCGGCCTGATGATGCCGCTGATGGGCTTCATCGGCAATTTCGCGTATGTGGCGGTGTGCGTCGTCGGTGCGGTGCTGGCGATGAACGGCACGATTACCTTCGGCGTGATTGTCGCCTTCATGATGTATGTGCGCCTGTTCACCTCGCCCCTGAGCCAGCTTGCACAGGCGGCGACGAACCTGCAATCCGCGGCGGCGGCGGCAGAGCGCGTCTTTGAGTTCCTCGAAGCGAAGGAAATGCCCGACGAATCCCACCTGCCCGCGCAGACGAAAACCGTCCGCGGCGAAGTGGCGTTCGACCACGTCCGCTTCGGCTACACGCCGGACAAAATCATCATTCACGACTTCTCCGAGCATGTGCAGCCGGGTCAGAAGGTCGCCATCGTCGGCCCGACCGGCGCGGGCAAAACCACGATGGTCAATCTGCTGATGAAGTTCTATCCGCTGGGCGGCGGCGAAATTCGCATTGACGGCGTACCGCTGTCGCAGATGACGCGCGAGCATGTGCACGACCTCTTCGGCATGGTCTTGCAGGACACTTGGCTCTTCGAGGGCAGTATCCGCGACAACCTCTGCTACGGCAAGGAGGGTATTACGGACGAGCAGCTTGACCAAGTGACCCGCGCGACGGGGCTGTACCACCTTATCCACACCCTGCCGGAGGGTTACGACACCCAGCTGTCCGACAAATTGAACCTCTCCGCCGGACAGAAGCAGCTGATGACGATCGCCCGCGCGATGATTGAAAACGCGCCGATGCTGATTCTCGACGAAGCGACGTCCTCCGTCGATACACGCACAGAAATGCTGATTCAGCAGGCGATGGACACGCTGACAAAGGGGCGTACCTCGTTCGTCATTGCGCACCGCCTTTCCACCATCAAAAACGCGGACAAGATTCTGGTCATGCGCCACGGCGACATCATCGAATCCGGCACGCACGAGGAGCTGCTGCAAAAAGGCGGCTTCTACGCCGAGCTGTACAACTCGCAGTTCGAGCAGGCGTAACACATTTTCCAACTGCATAACAACCCCAGCAGCACACAAGGACGATTGTCCAGCGGCTGCCGGGGCTTTTCTATTGCGGCAGGATACGCTCTCCGTTTTTCTCCTGCAACGAAAAAGACCAGCATCGAAAGAAAACCTTCTCCCATGCTGGTCGGTCGCGCCCATCTGGCGCGACAATATGCAAGTTGTGGATAAAGCAGCTTGGGGGCGCTCCTGCGGGAGCGCGAAGTTACTGGCAGGGACGCTTCGCTGCCTGCGCCTTTGTTGAGCGCGTTTCGCATACTGGTCGCCCGTGGAACAATTGGGGCGTTGCCCCAACCCCCACCAGAGGCGCTGCCTCTGGACTCCGCAAGGGGGAATTTCCCCCTTGACCCCTTTCGCGCGATTGAGTTGGCTTCTCTTCCATGCTTCTTCCGCGTGTTTAGCTCTTTTGTGCCGCCTGCTCCATGTTTTTCCGTGCGGCGGAAAGCATCAGCTTCACGCGATTGAGCTGATTCACCTCACTCGCGCCGGGGTCAAAGTCCACCGCGCAGATATTCGCCTGCGGATACTTCTTCCGCAGCTGCTTGATGACCCCCTTGCCCACCACATGGTTCGGCAGGCACGCAAACGGCTGAATGCACACGATATTCGGCACGCCCGTCAGCAGCAGTTCCGCCATTTCACCCGTCAGGAACCACCCTTCGCCGTACTGATTGCCCTGCGAAAGGAATGGGTCGGACAGCTCCGCAATCTGCTCAATATGCATCGGCGGTTCAAAGCGCTTGGACTTTTCCAAAGCCTTCAACGCGGGGCGCCGCAGGGCGCGAATGCCCTTCACGCCCAGTACCGCGCTCGCTTCGCTTGTCCAGCCCTTGCCCAGATACTCGTGTTTGAACTTGCCGTTGTAAACGGAGTAGTTCATGAAGTCCATCAGGTCGGGCACAACGGCTTCCGCGCCCTCTTCCTCCAGCAGATCCACCAAGTGGTTGTTCGCCACGGGCATATACTTCACCAGAATTTCGCCGACGATGCCCACGCGCGGCTTCCTCATGTCCTCGTGAATCGGCAGATGGTCAAAGTCGTCCACAAGCTGCTGGCAGAGGTCGCCGTAACGTCCCGTGCCGTTCACCAGATGGTCGATGATCTTCTGCGACCATGTTTCCGCCAGCCGGTTGGCGCTGCCCGCCTCGATTTCGTAGGGGCGCACCCGGTACAGACAGCGCATCAGCAAATCGCCGAAAACAATCGCCTGCGCCGCGCCGATGAGCATCGGCAGGGTGAAGTGGAAGCCCTCGTTCGTTTCCATGCCGTTGGCGTTAATGGAGATAACCGGGATATGCCCCAGTCCGGCTTTCGCCAGCGCGCGGCGGATGAAACCGACGTAGTTGCTTGCGCGGCAGCAACCGCCCGTCTGCGTCATGGCGAGGGCAAGGCGGTCGGTGTCGTACTTGCCGGACAGCACGGCTTCCATCATCTGCCCGACGGTGATGATGGACGGATAGCAGGCGTCGTTGTTGACGAATTTGAGGCCCGTATCAATCGCGGAGCGTGTATCGTTTTCCAGCATGACGATGTGATACCCATGCTTCTCCAGCACCGGCTGAAGCAGACGGAAATGAATCGGCGACATGTTTGGCGCAAGAATGGTATAGCCCTTCTTCTGCATGTCGCGGGTATATTCCACGCGATGATACGTTGCCGGAACGGGATGCGCCACGATGCCGCGCTTTTCGCGCTGCGCCATCGCCGCCAGCAGGGAACGCACGCGGATGCGCGCCGCGCCCAGCGAGTTCACCTCGTCAATTTTGATGAGCGTATACAGCTTGCCGCAGCGTTCCAGAATCTCCGCCACCTGATCGGTCGTCACGGCGTCCAGCCCGCAGCCGAAGGAGTTGAGCTGAATCAGCTCCAAATCATCCCGCTGGCTGACAAACTGCGCCGCCACATACAGGCGGGAATGGTACACCCACTGGTCGCTCACGCGCAGGGGATGCTCACCGTGGAAGGAAGCGGGGATGCTGTCCTCAGTCAGCACCGCCAGCCCATAGGAGGCAATCAGCTCCGGCATTCCGTGGTTGATTTCCGGGTCAACGTGGTACGGGCGACCCGCCAGCACGATGCCCTTCCGATGGTTTTCCTCCATCCATTGCAGCACCTTCAGACCCTCGGCGCGCACGTCGGTCTTGGCACACTGCTGCTCGTCCCAGCCCGCGTGAACCGCGTCGCGCACCTCCTGCTCCGGAATATTGAAGGTCTTGCGGAAGAAGCGCACGAGCGCATCCGCCGCCGTCTTTTCGCTGGTCAGCGCGAGGAACGGTTTAAGCATCCGCACGCGCCCTTCGGTCACATCCTCGACGTTGTTGGCGATATTCTCCGGATTCGCCACGACCATCGGGCAGTTGAAGTGATTCTGGGTCTTCATATCCTCCTGCCGCTCGTAAAACACGCTCGGATAGAAGATTGTCCCGACGCCCTGATCAATCAGCCACTGCACATGCCCGTGCGCCATCTTCGCCGGATAGCACTCGCTTTCCGACGGGATGGACTCCATGCCCTTCTCGTAGATTGCGCGGCTGGACGCGGGAGACAGCACCACCCGGAAGCCCAGCTTCGTCAGCAGCGTCATCCAGAACGGGAAGTTCTCATACATGTTCAGCACGCGGGGAATGCCCAGTTCGCCGCGCGTGGCTTGTTCAGCGGTCAGCGGCTGATAGTCAAACATGCGCTTGAGCTTGTACGCCATCACGTTCGGGCCTTTTTCGCCCGTTGCGGTTTTGCCCAGCCCCTTTTCGCAGCGGTTGCCTGTGATGTGCCGCCGTCCGCCGGGGAAGAGGCTGACCGTCAGCATACAGTGGTTCGTGCAGCCCTGACAGCGCGCCGTCCGCGTCTGCCACTGCAAGCCCAGAATGTCCTGAATCGGCAGGGTAGAGGAGGGTGTATCGCTGCCCGATGCCCGGTCTCGCGCAATCAGCGCCGCACCGAACGCGCCCATCATGCCGGAAATATCCGGGCAGACGGCTTCCACGCCCGCAAGCTGCTCGAACGCGCGCAGCACCGCCTTGTTGTGGAACGTGCCGCCCTGCACGACGATATGCTGCCCCAGTTCCTTCGGATCAGCGAGTTTGATGACCTTGAACAGCGCATTCTTGATGACCGAACACGCCAGACCCGCGCTGATGTCCTGTATCGTCGCGCCCTGCTTCTGCGCCTGCTTGACGTTGGAGTTCATGAACACGGTGCAGCGCGTTCCCAAATCAACCGGGGCGGGCGCGAAGAGGGCTTCCGCCGCGAATCCTTCCGCCGTGTAGCCCATCGAGTTTGCGAAGTTCTCCAAGAAGCTGCCGCAGCCGGACGAACACGCTTCATTCAGCAGAATCGTGTCCACCGAGCCGTTTTTCAGCTTGATGCACTTCATGTCCTGCCCGCCGATATCCAGCACACAGTCCACTTTCGGGTCAAAGAACGCCGCCGCGGTGCAGTGCGCAATCGTCTCCACCTCGCCGTCATCAAGCCGGAACGCCGATTTCAGCAGGCTTTCGCCGTAGCCGGTAGAGCAGGAGCGCGCAATCACCGCCGTGTCGGGCATCTTCTCCATCAGTTCGCGCATCGCCGTACGCGCCGTCTCAATCGGGCTGCCGGAATTGCCCGCGTAGTAGCTGTACAGCAATTCACCCTTTTCGCCAATCAGCGCGACTTTCGTCGTCGTCGAGCCCGCGTCAATGCCCAGATAGCACTTGCCGGAATACGTTGCCAAATCACCGCGCTGCACCTTCGCCTGTGCGTGGCGGCGGTTGAACGCCGCATATTCCTCCTGATTGCGGAACAGCGGCGGCAGATGCTTCAAGCCGAAGGTCAGCATGACGCCGTGCTCAAGGCGTTCGAGCAGGCTGTCCATCGGCACAGCTTCGTCCTCGCCGCCCGAAAGCGCCGCCATCGCCGCGCCCGTCGCCGCAAAGAGGTGCGAATTTTCCGGCACAATCGCGGTTTCCTCCGTCAGGTGCAGGGTACGGACAAACGCCTGCCGCAGTTCGGACAGGAAGTGCAGCGGTCCGCCCAAGAACGCCACATGCCCGCGAATCGGCTTGCCGCACGCCAGCCCGGAAATCGTCTGGTTCACAACCGCCTGAAAAATCGACGCCGCCAGATCCTCACGCGCCGCGCCCTCGTTAATCAGCGGCTGAATGTCGCTCTTGGCAAACACGCCGCAGCGCGCCGCAATGGGATACAGCTCATGATAGCGCTTTGCCAGTTCGTTCAAGCCGGGCGCATCGGTTTTCAGCAGCGCCGCCATCTGGTCGATAAAAGACCCCGTGCCGCCCGCGCACACGCCGTTCATGCGCTCTTCCAATCCGCCGGTGAAATAGATAATCTTCGCGTCCTCGCCGCCCAATTCGATGGCGACGTCGGTCTGCGGCGCGGCCTTCTGCAGCGCTTCCGCCACCGCGACGACCTCCTGTACGAACCCGACGCGCAGCGCCTCCGCCAGCGAAATTGCGCCCGATCCGGTCATGCGCACCTTCACGCGGCACGCGCCGAGTTTCTTCCGCGCTTCCCGCATCATCTCCGCCAGTGTCTCCTGCGTGTGCGCGCAGTGGCGGCGATATTCGCCCCAGACCATTTCTCCCGCTTCGTTCAGCAGCACCAGCTTGACGGTGGTAGAACCGATGTCAATGCCCGCATAATAATAGGTGTTTGTTTCCATTCCAGTACCTCGTCCGTCGGGCTTTCCGCCGCCACCACCAGCGAAAACGCCCGGAAAATGATTGGTTTTCCGTTCTGCACGCTCTGCCGTTTTTTCCACAGCGAGGTGCAGTCCGAATCGTTTTAATTCGCCATCAACCGCGAAAAATCCTCTTGCTTTTGCAGGAAAAGTCGTGGGTTTTTGTTCAATCGGATGCGATTGCTTAAAGACATGAGTTTCATACTATTCCCAGTGCGGAAAAGGCGCAGGTGAATTCGGAAATAGTATCATTATAGTAAAAGAATCCCCGTCAGCCCACGAATCGGGTAGACGGGGAAGCATGGAAGAGAGAAATCTACGGCGTTGTGCAGGAGCCGCATAAGGCGTATTGCTGTATGCTTTTGTATTTCAGGCATCTGCCTTCGGGCGTTGCGTGCAAGGCATTGCGCCCTGCACGTCCTTCATCATACCGCGCCTTTCCCATAAAATCAACCCGGTTTGCACACACCAAAATGTGTACTTCCATATTTCTCCCTTGAAATCCACAAAAAATACACTTTGTGCTGATTATTCGCCATTCTCCAGCTCGGCCAGAATTGCCGGAACTTTCGCGGCTTCCGCCGGATCAAGCGGCGGATAATCCGGGTTCACATCCATCAGCACATCCAGCAGAATTTCGCTCATCAGGTAGCGCGTGAACCACTTGTCATCCGCCGGAAGGACGTACCATGGGGATTCCTTCGTCGCGGTCGCATTGATGGCATCCTCGAACGCTTCGTCATACTGCTTCCACAGGCGGCGTTCGCGCATGTCATCCACCGAGAGCTTCCAGTGCTTATCCTCGCGTTCCAGCCTGTCCAGGAAGCGGCGCTTCTGCTCGTCACGGCTGACGTTCAGGTACACCTTGACGACGCGGTATCCGTTCTCGTAAAGGTACTGTTCCCAATTGCAAATCTGCCGATAACGCTTAGGGTAGAAATTCGAATCATCCGTCACGCGCGGCGGCATGGCATAGCCCTTCTCCATGTGGTGCACGCGCGTCACAAGCACGTCCTCGTAGTGGCCGCGGTTCATCACGCCGATTTTCCCACGCGGCGGAACGGTGCGGATGATACGCCAGAGATAATCATGGCTGAGTTCTTCCTTGCTGGGCGCTTTGAACGCCGCGACTTCCAGCGCCGCCGGGTTCAGCTGCCCAAACACTTTTTTGATGAGGCTGTCCTTGCCCGCCGCGTCACGCGCCTGAATGGCAATCAGGATGCCCTCGCGCCCCTGCGCATAGAGTTTATCCTGCAGTGCCACCGCTTCCGCAAGGTTCTCCATCGTTTGCGCCTTGAGCGTCTTTTTATCCACGAACTCCGGCGCGCCCGTCTCCGCGTCCTTCAATTCGAGCTTCTTGCTGCCATCCCAGCGGTAGTCTTTCAGCGACACAATGCCCATGATGCTTTCTCCTTACAAGGGAGGTTCTCCCTTGACCTTTTCGCGCGATTGAGTTGGTAACTTTTTTATACTGCATTCGTGTGTTTACGCAGGAATTTCGTCTCCGCGGAGGCGACAGGGGGGCAATGAAAACAGACGAATGTCTGCGGTCGCCCCCTTGACCCTTCGCCTTCGCTTCCGAATGTTATTATATGGTAGTGTTTATTGAGGGAACGAAAGGCACACTAACTAAAAACTTTCGGTCAAAACCAATAAACAGGAGTGCGCGCACCGAAGGTTTCCAAAGGGCGATCGGAAAGCCCTTTGGTCGCCTCCGCAGAGGCGAAACCCCTGCGTCAACAAGCACAAAATCATCAAGGAATCCGAAAGCCAACGAAAAAAACGGACTTTGCCCTCGCAAACATCCACAAATTTGGAGGTTTTATTCCACCATGAGCGGTATCACCATGCGTGACATTGGGCGGCAGCTGGGGGTCAGCGCCGTCACCGTGTCGAAGGCGCTCGCGGGAAAATCCGGCGTGAGTGAGGAAATGCGGCAGAAAATCATCCGCCGCGCATCCGAACTCGGCTATGTCAACCCCAACGCGCCGCAAACCACGCCCACATCCGGCTTGGATGTCGGCATCCTCATTCCGGAGAATTTTTTCTCCGTCGTGTCCTTTTATGCAACTTTCTACAAGCAGCTCGTGCAGGCGCTGACCGACGCGGGGCATTTCGGCATCATGGAGCTGGTCACGCATGACATGCAGACCGCGCTGACCCTGCCGAATCTCCTGCGTTCGCGCCACGTCGATGCGCTCATTTGTCTGGGGCAGCTAACCTCCCCGTATATGCAGCTGCTGACGCGGCAGGAAATGCCCGTCATCTGTCTGGACTTCCACGACCCCTTTGTCACCACTGACGCCATTGTCAGCGACAACGCGTTCGGCGCGGCGCAGTTGACCTACTGGCTGATTGAGCAGGGGCATCGGGACATCGGCTTCGTCGGGGATATCAAGGCAACGTCCTCCATCATGGAGCGCTACCTCGGTTTCCTTTCCGCAATGCTGATGAAGGATTTGCCCGTGCGCCCCGAATGCGTTTTTTCCGACCGCAGCCCGGAAGGGAGCATGTTCCACACCTTCCAGCTGCCGGAGAAAATGCCGACTGCGTTCGTCGTGAACTGCGATATGTCCGCGCAGGCGCTGATTACCGACCTGCAAAGCCGCGGTTACCGCGTGCCGGAGGACATTTCCGTCGTGGGCTTCGATGATTTCTGCCCGACCGCTGGAAACACGCCGCCGCTGACAACCTTCCGTGTCAATTGCCCCGCGATGTGCCGCATGGCGGTCAAGCTGATTGGCGAGCGCTGCGCGGGCGACCGCAAAACCGTCGGGCGCGTGGTGATTGGCGGCGAATGCGTCTTCCGTGATTCCGCCGCGTCGGTGTCTGTCATTCACTAATTCCGGAGAGCAACTGCTTTCCGTAGCCCCCATCAGTTGTCCTATCATAACAATCCTATTTTCAGCTGAGAATGCCCCAAGATGCGAAGCGTATTTTTTCTTCTGGCTAACGGGAGTGAAATGCAGCGTAGCAGCGCTACGCTAAATGGAATGACCGGACGCCAGAGGGAAAAAGGCGCGAGCAAATTGGGACAGGCGAAGCTGAAAAGAGGATGAAAAAAAGAAAGAGGTACGAGAACATGGCTGTCAAGATGCTCAACGTCCCCTCCCTTCCCAACATTCCGTGGCAGGAGAAGCCGGCTGACTACAAGCTTTCCTCCCCCGTCTGGCGTTACAGCGAGAACCCCGTCATGGGGCGCAATCCCACGCCGGAAATTGCCCGCATCTTCAACTCCGCCGTTGTGCCGTGGGAGGATGGCTACATTGCCGTTCTGCGCGGCGAGCAGGTCAACGGCATCCCATATGTCTACCTCGGACATTCCAAGGACGGCATTCACTGGGACGTCGAGCGCGAAAAAGTGCCCTTTGTGGATGACAACGGCAACCCGAAAATGCCGCACTACGCCTATGACCCGCGTCTGGTGAAGGTGGATGACACCTACTACATCATTTGGTGCACCGACTTCTACGGTGCTGCCATCGGCATGGCGAAGACGAAGGACTTCAAAACCTTCACGCGCATCGAGAACCCCTTCATCCCCTTCAACCGCAACGCCGTGCTGTTCCCGCGCAAGGTGAACGGCAAGTTTAAGCTGCTGTCCCGTCCGTCCGACTCCGGCCACACGCCCTTCGGTGATATTTTCATCTCCGAATCGCCCGACATGGAGTACTGGGGACACCATCGCCATGTGATGGGGCGTGGCAGCAACTGGTGGGAGTCCGTCAAGATTGGCGGCGGCGCTGCCCCCATCGAAACGACCGAAGGCTGGCTGCTGTTCTACCACGGCGTCGCGACCACCTGCAACGGCTTCGTGTACTCCATGGGCGGCGCGATTCTGGACATCAACGAGCCGTCAAAGGTGCTGTACCGCTGCGAAAACCACCTGCTGACGCCGGAAGAGCCCTACGAAACGACTGGCTTCGTGCCGAACGTCGTTTTCCCCTGCGCTACATTGCAGGACGGCGACACCGGCCGCATCGCCATCTACTACGGCGCGGCGGACACCAACGTCGGTCTGGCGTTCACCACGGTGGACGAGGTTGTCACCTACATCAAGGCGCACTCCAAGCTCCAATGGGGCGACGACATCGCGCAGGACGATTTCTGATTTTGCGGGGATGTACGAGTGCGTACATCCCTCTTTTTGTGCAGGAGGAGGCGCCAGAGGCGCTGCCTCTGGACTCCGGCAGGGCGCTGCCCTGCACCCGCAAGGGAGTTCCTCCCTTGACCCTTTCGCGCGATTGAGTTGACTTCTCTTTCATACTGCTTTCGCGTGTTGATGCAGAGATTTCGCCTCTGCGGAGGCGATTCCCCCTGCCACAATCAAAATCAATTTCCTTAGCACCTGTACTAAACAAACAATGCAAAGGAGCGACCACTGCTATGCAAATCCGCAGTTTTTCCTCCCTGATGGAGTCCTACGAGCGCCTCATCGCGCGCCCGAACCCCGCCAATGACCACTTCTATAACGGGCTTTATACCCGCTACCGCTACCCCGTCCTCACCCGCGAGCACATCCCGCCCTTCTGGATGTACGACGCTGACCCCGCGTCGAACCCCTTCATGATGCAGCGGCTGGGCGTCAATGCCACCATGAACAGCGGCGCAATCAAGCTGAACGGCAAGTACTGCCTCGTCGTGCGCGTCGAAGGGATGGATCGCAAGTCGTTCTTCGCCGTCGCGGAATCCGACAAGCCCACTGAGGGCTTCCGCTTCCGGGATTATCCTGTCGTCCTCCCCGATACCTGCGCAGAGGAAACGAACGTCTACGATATGCGCCTGACGCAGCATGAAGACGGCTGGATTTACGGCGTATTCTGCTCCGAAAGCAAAGACCGCACCAGCAGCGATTTGTCCGCGGCGGTTGCGGCGGCGGGCATCGTACGCACGAAGGACTTGCAGAACTGGGAGCGCCTGCCGAACCTCAAGACGCTCCGTTCGCCGCAGCAGCGCAATGTCGTCCTCCACCCCGAATTTGTGGACGGGCAATATGCCTTCTACACCCGTCCGATGGATGATTTCATCGAGACGGGTTCGGGCGGCGGCATCGGCTTCGGGCTGTGCAAGGATATTGAGCACCCCGTCATTGATGAGGAGAAAATCATTTCCCTGCGCCGCTACCACACCATCACCGAAAGCAAAAACGGCGCGGGCGCAACACCAATTCGCACCGACAAGGGCTGGATTCACATCGCGCACGGCGTTCGCAACACGGCGGCAGGTCTGCGCTATGTGCTGTACGCCTTCATGACGGCGCTGGATGACCCGTCGCGCGTGATTGCCGAGCCGTCGGGGATGCTGCTTGGCCCGATGGGGCACGAGCGCGTGGGCGACGTGAGCAACGTCGTGTTCTCCAACGGCGCAATTGCGGATGACGACGGCAAGGTGTACATCTACTATGCCTCGTCGGACACGCGCCTGCACGTTGCCGAAACGGACATTGACCGCCTGTGCGACTATCTGCTGCACACGCCCAAAGATCCGCTGCGTTCGCCGGACTGCGTGCGCCAGCGCTGCCTGCTCATCTCGCACAATCTCGCGTTTATGGGAAAGAAGGACGACTAATGGCGATTGAATTCAAACTTGCGCCCCTGTTTGGCAATGGCGCTGTCCTGTGCCGCCGCAAGGAAGTGCGCGTCTGGGGTACAGCGGCGGATGGGCAAACTGTCACCGGGCGCGTGACGACGGCGGATGGGCTGATTCTCTCCGAAGGCGTCTGCACAGCGCGCGACGGACGCTTCCTCCTGCATCTTCCGCCGATGGAACAGGCGACCAGCTGCACACTGACCGTCACCTGCGGGGCAGAAACGTGCACATCCACCGATATTTCGGTTGGCGAAGTCTACCTCGCGTCCGGGCAGAGCAACATGGAGCTGGAACTGCAAAACGCCGACGAGGGGCAAGATTTAATCTCAGCGCATGACGACCCGCTGGTGCACTACTTCAACGTCCCGAAAAAGAGCGTCTGGGATGACGACGCGATTGCAGCCGAAGCCGCGTCTCATTGGGAGCGTGTCCGCCCCGGCTATGCGCGGGATATGTCCGCCGTGGCGTACTTCTTCGCCCGCAAACTCGCGCGGACGATTGACTGCCCTATCGGCATTATTGACTGCTACTGGGGCGGTACATCCGTGACCTGCTGGATGGATAAGGAAGCGCTGGAAGCAACCGCCGAGGGGCAGCGCTACATCACCCGCTACCGTGAACAGGGCGGCGACAAGCCCTTCGATCAGTGGCGGCAGGAGGAAGATGCCTTTTGGGTTGAAATGAACGCATGGAATGCGCATGTTGCTCAGCTGAAGAAGGACAATCCCGGTATCTCGTGGCCGGAAATCAACGAAACCGTCGGCCCCTGCCCTTGGCATCCGCCGGTTGGTCCCGGTTCGCCGTATCGTCCGGGCGGGCTGATTGAAACGATGACAAAGCGCGTCGTTCCCGCGACGCTGACCGGCATTCTGTATTATCAGGGTGAGGATGACACCGCGAAAACCGAGCATTACGACGTGCTGCTGACTGCGATGGTGATGCGCCTGCGTCAGCTTTTCCGCGACGATTCGCTCCCCTTCCTCAACGTGCAGCTGCCGATGTGGATTGCCGCCGGCGACGAGGATAAGCACGACTGGGCGCGCCTGCGTCTTGCACAGGCACGCGCGGCGAGCGCCCTCCAGCCCGGCGGTCTGGCGATTCTGCTGGACTGCGGCGAGTTCGACAACATCCACCCGACCGACAAGCGTACCCCCGGTGAGCGCCTGTGCGACGTTGCCCTGCGCGTCGTCTATGGCATGGACGCGCCGGAATCCCCCCGCGCGCTGGGGAAGTATACGCAGGGAGATACGCTCGTTGTCACGCTGAGCGCACCTGTGCTGCGCCGGGAGACGGGCGAACTGCTGCTGGAGATTGCCGGGGAGGACGGGGCGTATCACCCTGTGCAGTCGGTGACGCTGGCTGTGGCGGAGATGCGCTTGCGGAGCGTGGCGGTGCTCCACCCGACGAAGGTAAGGTATGCATATGTGAATTGGGGAAAAGTGTCGCTGTTTGGGCGGAATGGGCTTCCGCTCGCCCCCTTCGCCTTCGAGGGCTAAAAGAGGATAAACACGCGGAAACAATAGGGGAAAAACGACCAACTCAATCGCGCGGAGGGGTCAAGGGACAGCGTCCCTTATTAGGTTCTATGAATGAGCAAATTCCAAAAAGCATCCAAACTTTTCTTTGAGCATAGCGCTG
>ENA-OZSP01000185-OZSP01000185.1-human-gut-metagenome-genome-assembly--contig:-NODE-185-length-20747-cov-15.115697_pt1 | contig 20747 bp, 10 predicted proteins | sample MGYA00243282_ERZ653973 | MGnify/ENA primary metagenome ERZ653973 (study PRJEB26926, sample SAMN06164457) | human gut metagenome | biome: ENVO:00009003; feature: ENVO:2100002; material: ENVO:00002003... | reverse complement strand
GGGCTCGGAGATGTGTATAAGAGACAGGGTTTGGGGCATAGCCCCAAGGCAGGTCGCAGGGACGCCAGTCCCCGTATTTTCCCCCTTTCCAGGGAAAGGGGGCAGGGGGATAGGGCTTGAGAATCTGCACTTCATTTTAATAAAAACAAATTCTTTCAACAAACTATATATAAAAAATTAATGACCCGGAGGAACTATGGGGAGAGATAAACTCGGCAGCCGTCTTGGCTTTATACTGCTCAGCGCAGGCTGTGCAATAGGTATAGGAAACGTATGGAAGTTTCCTTATGTGGTAGGTCAAAACGGCGGCGGCCTTTTCGTCCTTATATATCTGTTCTTCCTTGTAATACTCGGCATACCCGTGCTTACTATGGAGTTTTCCATAGGCAGAGCGGCTCAGAAAAGCCCTGCGAAAATGTACGAACAGCTTGAACCGAAAGGCAGTAAGTGGCATCTGCACGGAAAGGTTTCGCTTATAGGCTGTTATATGCTGATGATGTTCTATACAACGGTGGCAGGCTGGATGCTGAAGTTCTTTGTTTCGACCGCATCCGGAGAGATCGTCGGAATGGATACGGCGGCTGTAGAGAACCATTTCAACGTTGACGTTCTGGGCGACCCTGTTTCGCTTATAGTATATATGGGCATAGTCGTTGCGATAGGCGTTGCCGTCTGCCTTATAGGTGTGCAGAACGGGCTTGAAAAGGTCACTAAGATAATGATGCTCGCCCTGCTCGCAATTATGGTGGTGCTTGCGATAAACAGCTTTACAATGCCCGGCGGAGCGGAAGGACTTTCGTTCTATCTGCTGCCCGATTTCAGTGCTATAGAAAAGGTCGGTATAACAAATATCCTTGTAAGCGCAATGAATCAGGCGTTCTTCACGCTGAGCATCGGTATGGGAAGTATGGCTATATTCGGCAGTTATATCGGCAAGGACAGGTCGCTTCTCGGAGAATCGGTAAATGTAGCACTGCTTGACACGTTTGTTGCGGTAGCGTCCGGACTTATTATTTTTCCCGCCTGCTCGGCATACGGAGTGGACGTTACAAGCGGTCCGAAGCTGTTATTTATAACTCTGCCGAACATTTTCAACAATATTCCTCTCGGCAGGCTGTGGGGAAGTCTTTTCTTCGTATTCTTGTCATTTGCGGCGCTGTCAACGGTGCTTGCCGTGTTTGAATGTATAATAGCGAACACAATGGACCTATGGGGGCTCAGCAGAAAGAAGGCCTGCATTATAAACGGCATACTGCTGTTTTTACTGTCTGTTCCCTGCTGTCTGGGATTCAACATTCTCAGCGGTTTTCAGCCGCTTGGCGCAGGAAGCACGATACTTGACCTTGAGGATACTGCAGTCAGCAACTTCATTCTTCCGCTCGGCTCGCTTGTATTCATTCTGTTCTGTGTGACGAAAAAGGGCTGGGGCTGGGATAACTTCGTAAATGAAGCCAATACCGGCAAGGGTCTTAAGATAAAGAAGTTTATGAAGGGCTATATGACGTATGTTCTGCCGGTACTTGTGATGTTTGTGTTTATTATGGGGCTGGTGGGACTTGTTAATGGCTAAGCAAAATAGGAGAAGGCGGTACCCGTATAATGATGATGTGCCGTAACGAAGGTTTTGAAAACAAGTGGTAAAGACAATCGGTACGGTATATTGCAGAAAAATCTAAAAAATTACATTTGGAGGAAACTGCAATGAAATCATTATTTGAACAAATGGGTGGCACTTATCGTGAGGAAAACGGTTATCTCATTCCCAATCTGACCTTGCCCGATGAAGAACAAGTTGAAATTGGTCTATGGGGACAGCGCGATATTTGAGGTATATCAAGCAATACCACAAAGTGAGATATATTAATCTGCTGACAAGCGGTAAGTTAAACGGCTATCTTGCTGACATTGACAAGCAGGCTAAGGATATGTTTTTTGGCTTGTAGAACAGATGGCAGAGCGTGAAGGGGTTACCGAACGACTCAAAGCAGGAAATCAAATGGAATGGGTTGCTCGAATGAACAACATCCGGAGCAGAGACACAGAATTTATAACTGAAAATATTATTTATGCTTGAAATTAGCGGGCACCTTACGGGTGTTCGCTTTTTATATCTGTCCTGTATTGTCCAATCAAGTCCAAAAAAATCTTGTAAATTCGCATAAAAGCCTTGCAAAAAGAAAGGCAATTAGTTATAATAAACAATGAGGTGATATTCGTATGGCTGACGAAATATTTACAGTTATTCAAGCGGCACAATATTTGCAGGTTTGCGATAAAACTGTAAGGCGATTGATAAAGTCCAATAAACTGATTGCATCTAAAGTTGGAGATCGCTCTTGGCGTATTCGAAAGTCTGACATTGATGACTATCTAAAGACTCATACAAATGGTACGAAAGGAGTTGCTGTCAATGAGTGAAGAATTGATTCAAAGAAATTTGGTAGATGCTCCTGAAAAGATGGGCGACTGGAACTTTTATAACATTGGTGCAACTTCGCTAAAAGCACTTAAAAGAGCTAAAATAATCCCCGATCGTGATTATGATGAATATGAAAGCAAAAAGCCTGATGCGTTAGTTGTAAAAAAGCCGTTAGTAATCGCAGCTATTGAATATAAAAAGCCTTCGGAGTTACGTACACAGAAGCAGATTGATAAAGCAATTGCTCAAGAATTAGGTACTGCTCAAGCGTTGCAAGCTAAGGTCTATGTTGTGACCGACGGTAAAAAATCCTTCTGGATTAATCCATTAACCGGCAACGAAATATTACAGGAAGACGGAAGCAAAATTACTTTTAATTTTGATAAGCATAGCACTGATTGTATTACTTTGATTAATAAAATCAGGGCTTCTGTTAGTGCATCAAACGATCAATTAAAAGAAGCTGCGACAGTTGATCCCCTTCCTCTTGCTGAAAAAGTATGGCAAGATTTATGGGCCGTTTCGGGTGCAACGCCAGAAAATTGCCTCTACACGTTTGTTGAGATTTTTATTTTTAAATATTTAAGCGACCTTGGCGTTCTTAAAGGAATGTATTCTTTCTATGATTTGTTAGGAAGATATTCTGGGAATAACGAAAATGAGGTTCTTGAATACTATGCTTCAACAGTTCGTGTAAAAATCAAAGAACTCTTCCCTGGCAATCCCAAGGATAAAACTACTATAATCAATGGTACAATTTTTGTTTCAAAGGATGACAAAGCCGTTTCGGGATATGCGACGGTATTCCATAAAATATTAAAGCGCTTTAACGAATTTGGAACACTTGAAAACATTGACTATGATTTCAAGAGCAAATTGTTTGAAACATTCTTAAAGGAGTCTATCAGCAAAAAGAACTGGGGACAGTATTTCACTCCTTTAAAGGTTGTACGTGCGATTGTCAATATGGTTGATATTCTACCAGAGATGGAAATCTGTGATCCGGCGTGTGGCGTTGGTAAGTTTTTGCTTGAACCCATTTTACACAACCTGCACAAATATTATAAAGTTGAAGATGGAGAGCTGAAACCGCAAATAACATTATATGGCTTTGATAAAGGTTTTGATAAAGACGAACAGAAAACCATAATCTTAGCAAAAGCAAATATGTTGATTTATATGTCAGGAATGATCCGTGAAAATCCTGATATAACACAAAAATTTGCTCAACTATTTAATGATACATTCCTTTTGCAAACAAATTCTATTCTGGGTACTCTTGCAAAGCCTATTGAAAATAAATATGATTTGATTCTGACCAACCCACCCTATGTTATGAGTGGTAGTAGCAACCTAAAAGAAGAGATTGCTAAGCAGGAAGAATTAAAGAAATATTTTTCCATAAGTGCAATGGGCATTGAAGGTCTATTTATGGAATGGATCGTTAGAGCTCTTAAACCCGGTGGCAGGGCGTTTGTTGTTGTTCCTGATGGTATAATGAATCGTAGTAACGATAAAAAACTGCGTGATTTTATTCTTGAGCAATGTTATATTGATGCTGTAATTTCATTGCCACTCAATACATTCTTTACAACTAATAAGAAAACTTATATTCTTGCTCTTACAAAAAAGACACCTGTTGTGATTAGTGGCACACCGACTCTCGAAAAGCAAACTGCCCCTGTTTTCACATATCTTTGTTCGGAAATTGGTGAAACTCGTGATGTCTATCGTTTTGATATTAATCAAAACGACCTTGAAGTGGCATCCGATCTCTTTAATATGTTCAAGGGAGCAAAAACTAAATTCCGCACCGATGATAAACGGTGTAAAATTGCTAGTATTGACGAGTTCTATACAGGCAGTCATTGGTCTGTTGACAGGTGGTGGACACGAGAAGAAAAAATACAGCTTGGAGTTGAAGATAGCGTAGATTCAGTCACTCTTGAAGATTACATCAGTATGGTAGGAGATGCGGCCTCTGCTCTTCTGGAATTCGATGAACCTTTAAGAGAACTAGTAAAAAAAAAATCCGAAGTAAAAAATAGTGTAGAAGTATCGCTGAGTGATACTAACCTGTTTTCTTTATCCATTGGCAAACGCTTATTGAGAAAAGACTATATCACCCCACAAGGTAATATCCCTGTGTTTAGTGCAAATGTATTTGAGCCTTTTGTATATTCAAAAGAATCAAATATAGCGGATTTGTCTACTCCTTACGTGTTGTGGGGAATAGATGGTGATTTCTCTTTTAATGTGATGCCAAAAGGAACACCTTTTGCAACAACCGATCACTGCGGGGCAATACAAATTCTTCATCCAAATATTAATCCGTATTATATTGCTTATACATTAGAAGAAAACAAGCATAAGTACGGTTTCGATCGTGGACTGAGAGCTTCTTTAACCAATATGCGTAGAATTGTCGTTTCAATCCCTGTTGATGCTGCTGGCAATTTTGATATTGCTGCCCAAGAAAGTATAGCTGATTCTTTGCTTGGTATGAAACAATTGAGAAATATAGTGGCTGAAAAAAGGCAAAATATTGAGAACGCCAGAATTGTGATTGAGGATGAAAATTACAATTTCAAGTATTATCCTCTTAATATGCTTTTTGATACTGTTAAGGGACTTGCAAAATACACCAAAAAATACGGCAATTTGCACTCTGGTAGTTACCCTGTATATTCTGCATCAAGTCAAAAGCCTCTCACTCATTTAGACACATTTGATTATGATGGTCGGTATATGACGTGGTCTACTAACGGCTTTGCTGGAACAATACTCATTTTGGATGGAAAGTTTTCCATTAATGGAGATAGAGGAATTTTGGTACCTAAAGATGGTCGAACTGATTTGGATTTCGATTATATGAAATTCACTTTAGAGCCTATTTTTAGAGAAATGGCTAAGGGGCGTAAAGGCGATAACGGAGAGGACGAGTTCACAAAATTATATCCCTCTATGCTTTCAGATGTTATGATTCCTGTTCCAGTTGATGACAACGGTGATATGGATCTTTATGCACAGAAAGAGATTGCAAAAAAATATTTAGCAATACAACAATGTCAGCAAGAGGTTGCATCAAAACTTGGAGGATTGATTTCACAAAAGATTTCAATTTGACAAATCTATTACACTTGCCGCCGCCTTTTTTGAGGCGGCGGTTTTGTGTTTACTTCTAAAAAATGTTCGTGTTGCGACAAAAATTTCTTGACAAACGAATGTTCTATCGTGTATACTAAAATACCCTCTTAGAGGAACTACAACTGAATATGATGTCTTCGTAGAAGTATAGTCTGGCTATAACTCACTATACCCGGCAATCTCTTTTGAGAGAGCTGTGACTCGCCACCGTGAATCTTTTGTACTGTTTAAGGTGGAGTTGAGTTAACACAAACAGTATGGTCTTTTAAATCAATTCAAAGCCGTTACATATGAGCATCTGATTTGAAGCGAGAGCTAAACGCTCCCGCCGATTATTAGTGTTGATATGTAACGGCTTTTTATTTTTCCTTCGGACTACTTAATCAAATTACGAACGTGACATATAACCCTCAGTTGCACTTTGACAATTGAATGACCGTCTGAATGGGATACTACGCCAAGACTTTCCGTATGGGAACGAGCGAGAAAACGTCGCTGAAAAGCAGGGGCAGGAACTACATTTAGGTAGAACGGCAAAAGGAAGCACTATACCTGTCCACAGGTGTAGCGAGCATCGGATTTTGACACCAAAATCCAATCCACACCCTAAAGGAATGTGGACTATACTCAGAGGAAGTCCCCTGATTACCCCTAAACGCAAGGAGATGATTTTATGAAAAACAAGGATTCCGTTCGTATTTCCGTGCGGTTATCCGAAGAAGAAAAAGAAAAGTTAGAACGCTCGGCACAGATATGTTGGCTATCTCAATCGGAGTTTGTACGGCAACTCTGCAAAGGCAAAACACCGAAGCCGAAACCCGCAAAAGAGTTTTGGGAACTGCTTGAAGCACTCTATGAAGTCCATAGCGGATTTAAGAAATGTGCAAAGTATGAGCCATGAGGATTGCGTTGTCCTCGATGGCAGACTCGGTATGCAAAACCGAAAGAAGAAGAAAACAGCCTGATAACGCAAAGCGGCGGCACAGCTTTTGCTGTACCGCCACCTTACATAAATACTTCGTTATCGCACCTCGCCAAATGAGTACCGCCTTTATTACTCTTATTTTCCCACGCAGAAGCGTGAAAATATTCTGTCTATTACCTCTTCGCTTGCGGTCTTTCCGCTAAGCTCATAAAGGCTGCTAAGCGCCGCTTCAAGCTCAAGCCCTGCAACGTCTGCGGTCATGCCGCCGTGAAGTGCATTGTATGCTCTGTCGACCGCCGCCTGTGCCGATAAGGCGCACTGCCGCTGACGCTCGTTTGCAAGAAAGCCTGCGCCTGCATCAAGGTTGCTTATTCCGCAGCGCTGTTTTATCGCCTGTTCAAGCTCGTCTGCGCCGCCACCTGTCTTTGCACTGATTATTACCGCTTTACCGAGTTCATTTTCTATAAATGCCGTGTCCGCCCTTGCTTCAAGGTCGGATTTATTTATTATGGGGATCACCGTCTTGCCGTGGAGAAGCTCTATCAGCCGCTTGTCATCATCGGACAGCTCTCTTGAGCCATCAAATACCGCAAGGATAAGCTGTGCCGTACCTATACGTTCTATCATACGCTGTACGCCGATGTTCTCGACAGTATCTTCTGTTTCCCTTATGCCTGCGCAATCGGCTAACTTCAGCATTATATCGCCAAGCTGTACCGTATCCTCGACTATATCACGGGTAGTACCCTCAATATCGGTCACTATGCTCTTCTGTACGCCTGTAAGCCGATTCATAAGCGTTGACTTTCCTGCGTTGGGCTTTCCGACTATGGCTGTGGCGATGCCGTTTCTGAGTATCTCTCCGCAGTCATACGTTGCTATAAGGCTGTCGATATTTTCTTTTACGGCGGTGACGCTTTTCAGCCAGTCCGCCTTTGCTATTTCGTCCTCGTCCTCGCTCTCGTCGGGATAATCTATCCATACGGCTATCTCCGATGTAATAGCTATTATCTCCTCGCACAGTGCCTCTATCCTGCGGTATAATGCGCCGTCCGTCTGCGCTCTCGCACAGGAAAGAAGCTGATCGTTGCCTGCGTTTATAAGGTCGATCACACCCTCTGCTTCTGTCAGCGACAGCTTGCCGTTTACAAGTGCCTGCTTTGTAAACTCGCCTGCCTGAGCCATTCTTGCTCCTGCCGCCAGCACCGCTTGCAGTACCCTTTTGGTAACGTGGATGCCGCCGTGACAGGTTATCTCGGCTGTGTTTTCTCCGGTATAGCTGTGGGGCGCACGGAAGATTAAAAGCACTCCGTCATCGAGCTTTGTACCGTCTGCCGTAATATCTCCGTATGCGGCGGTATAGCCGTCCATCTTTTCAATATCACGCACGGGGTACTTCGGTATAAATACCTTTGCCGCAACTTCAAGTGCGTCCGCTCCGGATATTCTTATCATTGAAACACCGCCGCTTGCCATAGGTGTTGATATTGCCGCTATGCAGTCTGCCATTATATCTTAATCCTTCTTACCGAATAATTTTGCGAAAAAGCCTTTTTTTGTCGGCTTTTCGTCTGTCTGTTCTTCCGTTTCGTCTTTGTCCGTGCTGTCGCTGTCATCGCCGTTATCGTAATAGCTTTCTTCCTCCTCTTCGGAAAGCGCCGTTTCGATAAAGCTCTTTTTGAGCAGTTCCTCTCCGCTTTCGTTAAGCGTATATGTCCACAACTCTGTCGGAGTATTTATAACAAAATCGTCTATATTATCAAGGCTGAGAAGCGTCTGAAGCCGCTCGCCCATAGTATCTATCACCTGCTCCTCCATACCTGAGAAAAATTCCTCGCAGGTTATGTTATACTCGTCGGCAGGATTCTTGCCGCCTATTCTCGTAAGGTGGATACCGTCACGCAGATAGGACGTATAATCGAGATAATCGCTCCAGTATTCGTTTATTACCTGTAATATGACACGCTTTTGCAGAGCGTTTACCTTGTCCTCGCCGAACTTCTGTACGGCTGTGCTGTAATCATCGGCAAATTCGTTCTGCCATATATCGACCTCAGATTCGCCTGTCAGGAATGCTCTTCTTCTGCCGAACACAGCGTCACGGTGCTTTTCGCCTATCATAGTGAACTTAAGCAGGCGCTTACGCAACTCGAGCGTATCGCCCTGTGCTATACGCTGAATGCGGTCTACCTCACGCAGTACGATCTTATCGTCGATCGGTCTGCCCGTTTCGGCGGTGGGATAATGCCTTTTCGGTATTAACTTCTTTATTTCGTATTTTGTCATTATCTCGTCTTCGAGTGAGATTATGAAACGGCTCTCGCCCACATCGCCCTGTCTGCCGCTTCTGCCACGCAGCTGCATATCGCCTCGTTCGCTCTCGCTCATAAATGTGCCGAGTATAAGCAGACCGCCTGCCGCTACAGCCTCGTCCTTCTGCGATTCGTCAGCGCCGCCCAGCTTTATGTCAACACCTCTGCCCGACATATTGGCTGATATGGTGACAGCGCCGGGTCTGCCGGCTTCCTTTATTATCTCAGCTTCAAGCTCATCGTTCTTTGCGTTGAGTACGTTTGCGGTGATACCCTCTGCCGCAAGACGACCGCTCAGTTCTTCGCTAAGCTCAATGCTTGACGTTCCGACAAGCACAGGCTGATTCTTTGCGTGGGCTGTCTTTATGCAGTCAATAATTGCGTTGTCCTTTGCCGCTTTTGTGAGATATACTTCATACGGGTGGTCGACACGTTTGCAGGGCGTATGGGTAGGTATAACGGTTACTTTAAGGTCGTATAACTGCCAGAACTCGTCCTCCGAACTTTTCGCAGTACCGGTCATACCGCTGAGAAGCGGATAACGGCGCAGATAGAACTGCATAGGCACAACGCCCATTATAACACCTCTGCTTGTACAGGTGATGCCCTCCTTAAGCTCGACAGCAGGCTGTAACGAGCCGGGATAGCGGCGGTTCTCAGCCGCTCTGCCTGTAAACTCGTCTATTATTCTTATATTGCCGTCCTTGACGATATAATCAACGTCCTTTTTAAGCAGGAAGCACGCTTTAAGGCAATCCGTAATGCGTATCAGAAGCTCGTTGTTCTCTTCGTCATAAAGTCCTGAGCCGTCCGTTATAAGCTCCTCGCACTTGTCCTCGCCCTTTTCGGTAAGGTAGATAGTGCCGAGCTCCTCGTTTATCTCATACATACTGCTGTCAAAATCCTTGACAAACTCGTATACCTCGGGCAGCTTTTCATCGGGCTTTACGGCGGTTTCGCCTGCTATTACAAGCGGTACTCTTGCCTCGTCTATCATCATGCTGTCAGCTTCATCGGCAATGCAGAAGTCGAAATCCGTCTGCACGCAGTCCTCAGGCGTATTCGCAACGAAGTCACGCAAAAAGTCAAAGCCTGCCTCTCTTGCGGTTATATATACTATCTGATTTTTATACATCTCTTTTTTATCCGCAATATCTGTCGAATGCAGGATACAAGCCGAACTTATGCCGAGTGCGTCATATATCGGCTTCATCCACTCGCTGTCACGCTTTGCAAGATAATCGTTGAAGGTGAGTATTCTGACATTGTGACCGTTTTTCGCCATATAGCTTGCGGCAAATGCGGCACACAGCGTCTTGCCCTCGCCCGTTTTCATCTCGGTGATCCTGCCCTTTGTAAGCTCTGCGGCGGCGGTAAGCTGTTCGTCATAAGGGATAAGACCGAGGTATTCCTTGCTTGCGATAGCACAGGCGGCGAATATCTCATTCATATCCGTGCTGTCTTTAAGCTCGGCTATTGTGCCGACCTCGGCGAGTGAGCGTATTTTTTCGATGGATATATAAGTTTCAGCCATTTTTGCTGTCCTTTCAGAATAGAATTATTGCAGTGCCGTGAAAACGGCATTTCAAAGCCGTCTATATCGTTTATTTTACCACAGTGAAATGAAAAAAGCAATTATTTTTAAAAAGCACTTGAAAAATACGGATAAATGTGCGACAATAATATTACTATGGCGGTTTTATGCCACACGATAAATTACTAAAAATCTGTAAAGGAATGACTTACTTTGGATAACAAAAAATACGCAGTAATACTTGCCGCAGGTGATGGCAAAAGAATGAAATCCGACAAGCCTAAGGTTCTTGCAGAAGTGCTGTTTCAGCCTATGCTCCGCTGGGTGCTTGACGCTGTAAAACAAGCCGGAGTTGACAATACCGCAGTTATAGTCGGCGCTCACAAGGAGCAGGTAACGGCTTATCTTGATACGCTCGGCGAATACCCCGCATTTGAGCAGAAGGAAAGGCTCGGTACGGGTCACGCAGTAATGCAGGCAAAATCTTTTATCGAAAAGGCACAGGCTGAAAATGCGGATATACTGGTGGCGTGCGGTGACGCTCCGTTCATTGACGCAGACACCATAACAGGCTCTTATGAGTATCACAAAAACAGCGGTAACGATGTTACGGTAGTTTCCGCCATTGTCGATAATCCCACAGGCTACGGCAGAATAATAAAGGAAAACGATACTTTCAAGGCTATCGTTGAGCAGAAGGACTGCGACAGCGAACAGGCAAAGGTAAGAGAGATAAACTCGGGTATCTACTGGTTCAGGGCAGAAAAGCTGTCCGGACTTTTAGATAAGCTTGGCAACAACAATGCCGCAGGCGAATATTATCTTACCGATACTGTTTCCGTTGCGGAAAAGAAGGGCGTATACACGGCAGACAGCACGGACGTTGTACTCGGTGCAAACAGCCGCAGTCAGCTTGCCGCTCTGAATGAAGTCGCAAGAAAGAGAAAGCTCGCTGAGCTTATGGACGAAGGTGTGGATATTCCTCTGTCGGACGGAATCATAATCGGTAAGGATGTAAAGATCGGTCACGATACGGTTATACTTCCGAATACGATAATCAAGGGAAAAACGGTTATCGGCAACGGCTGTGAGATAGGACCTAACAGCTATATAGCCGACTGCGTTATAGAGGATAACGTTATCCTGAACAACGTACAGGCTCACGAAAGCAAGGTAGACAGCAAGGCTAAGGCAGGACCGTTTGTACATCTGCGTCCTAACACGCACCTGCACAGCGGTGTAAAGATAGGCGACTTTGTAGAGGTCAAGAACTCCGAAATCGGCATAAACACCTGCATAGCGCACCTTACATATATCGGCGACAGCGATGTGGGCAAGGGTGTAAACTTCGGCTGCGGCTGTGTAACGGCAAACTATGACGGTATAAAGAAGTACCGCACCACAATAGGCGACAACGCATTTATCGGCTGTAACACAAATATGATAGCGCCCGTTACTATCGGGGATAATGCGACTACTGCGGCAGGCTCGACTATCACGAAGAACGTTCCTGCGGATTCTCTTGCGGTGGAGCGTGGTCAGACAAGAATTATAGAACACTGGGAAAAGAACAGCAAGCGTATAAAAAAGGCATAAGGAGGAAAACAGGTGGACGTTTTTCTTTCGGTGCTGTCGGTCGCCGGAATCATTCTCGGTGCTGTACTGCTGATAATGATAATATCCCTTCTGCTGTCCGCTATACTTTATGAGAGCGTTTTCGGAAAGCGGTTTGAGATATACGATTCCGCACATCTGCCCGACCTTAACGATTATAAGGGGCTTGTAAATGAGCCGGTAACATTCCCGTCAAAGCGTGGCTATAAGTACACGGGGTTTTACTACCACGATGAAAGCTATGACAGCTTCAGGGGGCTTATAGTTTTCTCACACGGCATATTTGACGGACAGCTCAGCTATCTGCCCGAAATAGCGTATTTTGCAAGACGGGGATACAAGATATTCGCCTTTGACAACAGCGGCAGTCATTTAAGCGGAGGAAAGTCACTGCGTGGGCTTCCTCAGTCGGCGGAGGATCTTGATGCGGCGTTGAGTTTTGTTACCAAAACAAACACGCTTCCGCTGTATCTGTTCGGTCACAGCTGGGGAGGATATGCGGTATCTGCTGTGCATTGCTATCATCTTTATGATATAAAGGCGGTATTCGTACAGAGCGGATTTGACCAAACAAGCGAAATGGTGCTTGAAGAAGGCTCTGCTATGATGGGCAGGTGGATATATATCCTTAGAGCCTATATAAAGCTGTATGAGCGTATGAAATACGGCAAGGCGGCAGGCTACACAGCCCACGCAGGAATAGCAAAAGCAACCGCAAACGGCACTAAGTTCCTTATACTGCACAGCACGGACGATAAGACGATAAGCCTTAAAAACAGCGTGCTTGCCAATGTTGAGAAAAACGATAATATCACTCTTATAACCGAAAAGAACAAGGGTCACAACTCTCTTGACAGCGACAGAGCGATAAAGCACAAGGCACAGCTTGACACGCTTTTTGAAACGACCTATCCGAAAAATCAGCGGACTAACAAGAATAGAAGAGAACTGTTCAGCAAAAAGGTCGATAAGCAGATATACTACGAGCTTGACGGCAAGCTGATGAAGCTGATAGCCGATTTTTACGAAACGGCTCAGAGCGGGAAAGGTTTCAGCAGTGCGGGGTCGCAGGAGAAAAAGAAAAGTCATAAATAACGTTTGACGTTATAAAATAAAGAAAATCAGGAGATAAGAAGAAATGAACATTTTCAAGAAAATACCGGCGGTGATAGCGTCTGTTGCGGTTATTGTATCGCTCTCGGCTGTTGCTGTATCGGCAAACAGCTATGTTCCCGAGGTATCCGACGTGGTAACGGAAGATATTGAGGTCGTTTTTGATTCTGCAACAAAAGCACAGCGTGAGCAGGCACAGCAGATAATCGCCGACTATATCGCCAAGAACATACCCAACGGCATTGCGGACGTTTCCAAGATGGATAAGGTTGCGGCGTATGTGGCGTCGTTCACTTACGACAAGAGCAATTCCGATCCGTATCTTATGGTGCTCAACGGTTCAGGCAACGATTATGCCAGCGCAAAACTTGCCGTTTATATGCTGGGTGAGGTAGGTCTGACCGCAAAAACAAGATATGCGTACAGTGAAAATGAAGAGATACCTATGAAAACAGCCACATCTATGGCGACCACTGCGGTAAGGCTCGGTGACGGCTCGGTTTATCTGCTTTATATCGGCGGCGACGTACTCGGTCAGAAAACTTTCATTTCACAGAAGTTGAATTCACGATTCCTTTATAAAGAGATTTCAAAAAACAAATACGCTGTTTATTCGTGGATACAGTTTGACGATGAGGTAAAAGGCTATGACAAGGCTACCAAGACCGTTATGAATATCCCCGGATATATCGACGGTCACAAGATAGAGGTAATAGCAGCAGAGTTTACCAGAGGCTGTATCGGTGTTTCAAAGGTAACCATACCCAATACCGTTACCGAGATCAAGCGTGGCGCTTTCGTTTACACAAAGCGCATACAGAGTATTTCTATTTCAAGCTCGGTAAAGACTATAGCCGCCGATGTATTCTCAGGAAACAACTGTCTTAAATTCACTGTTGACAGCAACAATAAGTATTTCCAGGCTATAAACGGCGACCTTTACTCTAAGGACGGCAAAACGCTTGTTTCCGCCACAGGTTCGTCAATGACAAAAATCCCAAGCTTCGTTGAAGTTATCGGTGGCGACGCATTCTGCGGAAACGATCATATAGTTGATATTACGATCCCTGCAACCGTCAAGAAGATAAGCTATGCCGCTTTCGCCTCCTGTGACAATTTACGCAATGTTATAATCGAGGGTAACGGACTTACCACTATCGAATCCAGAGCCTTCCAGACAACAAAACTGATTTCACTCAACATTCCCGCCTCTGTGACCTCCTTCAGTTACGATGCTTTCAACTGGGCTGAAATCATACTTGTGATCTGCCCGGATGGAGAGATTTCACAAAAGCTTACGGGCAACGACGAAATTCAAAACCTGCTTGTTGATACATCAGGCACATTGACCGGCAGAACGTTTACCAAAAAGCCCACCTGTGAAAGTGACGGTGAACTGAAAGTCAATTTTTCAACAGGTTCGTCGAAAACTTATACCATTCCGAAGTCGAATCTTTATCACGACTATAAGGTCGATGCAATAAAGTCGGAAACCTGTACAAATGACGGCTGTATAACTTACCGTTGCACGGTCTGCAATTCCCACAGAACCGAAGATACCACTTATGCCACAGGACACAGCTTTTCATCGACATGGACGCTCGACAAAGCGCCCACCTGCGCCGAGCAAGGCTCGCAGTCACGCCACTGTACGAAGTGCGATAAAAAGACAGATGTAATATATGTTTCCCCCACAGGAAACCATACTTATACCGCCTGGAAAACAACCAAAAATCCCGACTGTACTAAACCCGGTGAGCAACGGTGCAGCTGCACGGTCTGCGGCAAGGTGCTTACAAGAGAGCTTGATCCGTTGGGTCATAAATACGTTGATACCGTGGTCGATGCGACCTATGACGCAAAGGGCTACACCCTGCATAAATGCTCGGTTTGCGGCTATTCCTACAAGTCCGACTACACCGACATTCTCGTTCTCGGCTATGTCAAGAACCTCAAAGTAACCCGTCAAAACCCAAAATTCATAACGCTCGAGTGGTCAATGTCAACCGATGGCAGCGGCTATGAGGTCGAGCAGTACAAGGGCGGCAAATGGGTACGGATTTCCAAGACCGACAGCAGTGCCAATTGCGCTCTCACCGTCACAAATCTTACTCCCGGTACATCCTATACATTCCGTGTAAGACTGCGTAAAGTGTCAGGTTCTACCGTTCAATACGGCGGCTATATCAGAGCCGTTGCAACCACTGTTCTTCCCAATGTAACCACATTCACAGCCCCCGCTGCAACAAGCAGGACAATAACGCTCAAATGGGATAAGAATGCCGATGCCACAGGCTATATCGTTGAGCAGTACAAGGGCGGAAAATGGACTCAGATTCTAAAGACAACAGGCAACACAACCTTACAATGTACAGCGTCCTCACTCGCTCCCGAAACACGCTATTCATTCCGCATAAAGTCATACAGGAAAACGGGCAGTGTTGTTGTCTGCAGCGATTATACGAATATTGCGGCAACTACAAGAATTGCGTGTGTTTCAGGTCTTACGGCAAAGTCATCGACCGTTTCTTCTGTTGTGCTTTCGTGGAACAAGGTTGCTTCGGCTACGGGATATGTCGTTGAAATCTATAAGGGCGGAAAGTGGAATACAGTCCTTACCACAAAGAACAACACTGCTCTTTCCTGCAAGGTAACGGGTCTTGCGGCAGGCTCAACATATAAAGCCCGTATCAAATGCTACCGCCTTACAAACGGTGCGTACTCATTCAGCGAATACCTTGAAGCTGATGTGAACACAAGGATAGCAAACGTTACAGGCTTCAAGTCATCCGGCAATACAGCATCATCAATAACATTCTCGTGGAATAAGAATACCGCCGCTACAGGCTATATCGTTGAGATCTACAAGGGCGGTAAGTGGACGCAGATTTTAAATGCAAAAAGCAACACGACCCTTACCTGCACAGCAACAGGGCTTTCGGCAAATGCAACATATTCAGTGCGCATAAAGTCCTTCAAAAAGACAACCGCAACCACATATTTCAGCGATTATCTTACGTTCTCAGCCGACACCCGTATACCCAACGTTACAAGCCTTACATATAAAGCGGATTCCGCTTCACAGGTAACTCTCAGCTGGAAAAGGAATGCTGCAGCCGACGGATATACAGTAGAAATCTACAGAGGCGGAAAATGGGAACAGGTGCTGTGTGCAACCTCGAACACAAAGCTTTCCTGTAAGATAACAGGTCTTGCGGAAGGCTCGACCTATTCTGTACGCATAAAGAGTTACAAGGTGAAAAACGGCAGAACCGTATTCAGCGAATATCTGAAAAGCACTGCTACAACAGGTCTTAACCCCGTTGCAAAGCTTGGGGAGCAGACAAGCAACACAGCTTCATCAATCCGTTTTTCGTGGGCAAGAAAAAGCTGTGCAACAGGATATATCGTAGAGATCTATAAGGGTGGGAAATGGAATCTTGTAACAAAAACCACCTCAAACACAGTCACCTCCTGCCAGATAACGAATCTTAAGGCAGGTACGTCATATACCTTCCGTGTAAGAGCATATCTTACCGTAAACGGTTCGACAATATACAGTGATAATGTAAGAACGGTGCAGACAACAAAATAATATCACGATTTACGACACTGCGAGCGACGGTTTTATGAACCGCCGCTCGTTTTTTGTCTGTTACACAGTTGTTTCTTTCTTTTTAACTTAACCTATAAATGTAAATTTCGTTAGTTTCATGAAACGTTACATTAAGTAACTAAAAAACAGGCTAACTGAACATTCAAGCCGTTGTTTTAGTTTCGCTTTGGCGAAATTATGTGTAAATATTACTTCAAATTGTATTAAATGCACATAAAGCACTTTGAGCTGTTGTGAAATTCACAGAAAAAATCGACTTTGTTAAGTAAATTTAGTTAAAAGTGTTGACTTTAAATAAAGCCACATGATATTATGAGGTTAAGCTAAGAAGCCAAGAGGCTATATCAGAATAATAGCAGAAGGAGTGAAATCATGACAGGTTTTAAGAAAAGACTGGCAAGCTCGGCGCTTGCCACGGCAATGACGCTTACAGCTTTACCTGTATCCGTGTTCTTCATAAGCACGGGTGCGGCGGCTGAGGGTGTTCCGAGCGGATTTGCGTATGCGCAGGGAACAAGGTTCATGCTTGACGGAAGTCCGTTCTACTATGCAGGCACAAACTGCTACTACCTTACGTTCAAATCGCAGGAGGCGGTAGACAACGTATTCAAAGACGCAGAGGCGATGGGGCTGAAAGTTATCAGAGTCTGGGGCAACCTTGATGTAGGTGTCAAGACAGGTACGACAGACAGCGAAGGAAAGCCGGTATTTACAAACAACAATGACGGTTCGGGCGAAAAGGACGGAGTTTATTTTCAGTATTTCGACAAGGACCTTGGTAAGCCGGTAACAAACTTCGGTGAAGACGGCATAAAGAAGCTCGACTACGCATTATATCAGGCTGAAAAGCACGGTATGAAGCTGCTTATCACCTTTACTAACTACTGGGACGCTTTCGGCGGTATGGGTCAATACGTCAAGTGGGCAGAGGAGCTTGGCATAACCGGACTTAAAAAAGACGACTTCTACACAAACGAAACGCTCAAGGGCTGGTATAAGGATTATATCAACGGTCTGCTGAACCACACGAACCCGTATACAAACAGAAAGCTGAAGGACGAGCCTTCCGTATTTGCGTGGGAGCTTTCAAACGAGCCGAGATGCAATTCCGACGCTCAGTGTAAGGACAATATACTTTATAACTGGGCAAAGGAAATGAGCGAATATGTAAAGAGCATCGATCCGAATCACATGGTATCGCTCGGCGACGAGGGCTTCTTCAACAGACCTTACGGATATTTTGACGAATATACGACCTCAAACTATGCGTTCTACGGTGCAGAGGGCGTTGACTTTGAAAAGCTGATGACAATCGACACGCTCGACTTCGGTACTCCTCATCTTTATCTTGACCAGTGGGGAATGAAGCATACAGGCACAGGACAGGACGATCTGCTCTGGTTTAAGATACACGGCGAAGCCTGTGCGGAGCTTGACAAACCGGTCATTCTGGAAGAATTCGGTCTTACAAACAGGACTATCCGTGACAGCGAGTACGAGCAGTGGTTTGAGGTGCTTGAGGGTAATGTCTACGATACGGTCGAATATGCAGGCACAAACTACTGGATGATAGCGTCATACATTGACGGCGTACTTTATCCCGACTATGACCAGTATACCGTTTACGGTCCGGAGGGAACAGATACCGAAAGCACAAGACAGCTTATCATAAAGCACGCCGCAAATATGGCGGCAAAGAATAACGTCAACACGATAGTCAATGACAAGCTGAGCTTCGACAGAGCGGACAATACCGACCTTACGGTAACAGCAACTATGAAGGAGGGTGTAATAAGCGGTATAACCCTTGACGGAAATGCGCTTACAGAAGGCAAGGACTTCACGATAAACAATAACTCCGTAACTATAAAGGCAAGCTATCTTAAAACACTTGAGCTTAAAAACCATGTGTTCACGCTTGACTGTACGGCAGGCAGCAGCCCGAAGTTCACAGTAAACGTAACCGATGTATCGATCCCTGCACCGACGCTTGATAAATATATCGCTACAGTTGACAAGAACCTGCGTCACTACAAGAAGGTGAATGTAGGCTATGACAAGAAGACAAGCGAATTCAGAGGTATAACGGTAAACGGCAAATATCTCACGGCAGGTACGGATTATACCGATAACGGCGGCTTAGTCACATTCTCAGACAGCTTTATAAAATCTCTCGGCGAGGGCAATGTAACGCTCGTGTTCGACTTCTACGAGGGCGCAGACTGCGAATTCCTGCTTACCGTAACAGATACATCGGCACTTGAGGATATAGATACTTTTGAAAGCTACACAGACGATTCTCAGCTAAGCAGTGCATACACGCCGAATACAAGCGGAAACAACGTAACGGTTTCGCTTGTTGACAACGCAAACGGCAAAGCGATGAAATTCGAGTACAATGTAGGCTCGCCCAACGGATACTGCGGTGTGAACCGCAAGCTGTCACAGCGTAACGTTGCACAGTACAAGGGTGTCAGCATAAACCTTACCGGCGACAACAGCGGTAACAGCTTTACGCTTCAGCTCAAGGATAAAAACGACAACTATTTTGAAAAAGAAATAACAGTCAACTTCTCCGGCGAAAAAACAATTGAGATACCTTTTGAGGAATTTGCCGCTCCAAGCTGGCAGTCAGGCTCTGCTACACTTGACACAACGAGTATTGTACAGGCCTCATTCTATGCAGGCAATGGTGGTAACACCGACACAGGCACTTACATAATCGACGATGTATACTTCTACGGCGAAAAGCAGGAAGCCGAGGGCGCACACCTTATTGACAAGACAGGCACATTTGACGGCTCTGCTCCTGCGACTGTACTTACAAAGCTCGTGCTGAACGGTCAGGCTATATCAAAGATAACCTGCGGCGGCAAAACGCTTGACAGCAGTACAGACTACTCGTGGAACGGAAGTCAGGTGACACTCAACACGCCGTTCACGCAGGCTCTTGCCAACGGCAAGCACGAAATAGTATATCACTTCAGCGACAGCACTACAGACACATTCACTCTCACCGTTATCAATTCCTCGGTAACAGATGATACTACGGTTGATAGTGTTACCGGCTTCACAAGCACAAACGCAACCGATTCATCGATCACTCTTGCGTGGAACAAGAACAGCAAGGCAGACGGCTACACTGTCGAAATTTACAAGGGCGGTAAGTGGAACGAGATATACAGCGGAGCGAACACATCCTGCACCGCAACAGGACTTAACGCTTCCTCGACCTACTCATTCCGTATAAGAGCATACAAGACCTCGGGCGGTACAACGTATTACGGCGACTACACAAGACTTGCCGCTAAAACGGCAGATTCATCCGTACTGGACCCCGTTACATCATTCACCCGTATATCCGCAACCGAAAATTCGGTTACGCTCGGCTGGGCAACAAACAGCAAGGCTGACGGCTACTCGGTTGAAATATACAAGGGCGGCAAGTGGAACGAGATATATAACGGCAACTCCACAAGTTGTACGGCTACAGGACTTAACGCTACCTCGACATATACCTTCCGTATAAGAGCGTACAAGACATCCGGCGGATCTGTACAGTACAGCGACTATGTAAGACTTGCCGCTAAAACAGTGGAAAGCTCAGGCGTTTCAAACGTTACATCCTTCAGAAAAATCTCAGCAACATCCTCCGAGCTTATAATAGGCTGGGCAAAGAACAACTCCGCAGAAGGATATATCGTTGAACAGTACAAGGGCGGCAAATGGACGGAAGTGTTAAGAACCTACGCAAATAACACTGTAGGCTTTATAGCAGGCGACCTTAAGGCAGGTACGACCTACACATTCCGCATAAGAGCATACAAGACCTCAGGCGACACGGTCATCTACAGCAACTACACAAGACTTGCCGCTGTGACAAACGCAAACTAAAAGCATAATAACAGCAAACGGAGCATATCAGGAAGATATGCTCCGTTTTGCTTGTATAAATAGTCTTTTGTTTAATGTGCTTCTGTTATATCTTTTAGTATTTATCTATGATAGCAAGCTACCGATAGTTCTTTTTGTCGGACAGCACTTCTCGGGTTCGCTATTCGAATCAA
>ENA-OZSP01000184-OZSP01000184.1-human-gut-metagenome-genome-assembly--contig:-NODE-184-length-20829-cov-6.269664_pt1 | contig 20829 bp, 10 predicted proteins | sample MGYA00243282_ERZ653973 | MGnify/ENA primary metagenome ERZ653973 (study PRJEB26926, sample SAMN06164457) | human gut metagenome | biome: ENVO:00009003; feature: ENVO:2100002; material: ENVO:00002003... | reverse complement strand
GGGGCGTTGCCCCAAACCCCACAAGGGACGCTGTCCCTTGACCCTGCAAGGGGCATTGCCCCTTGACCCCTTTTCGCGATTGGGTTGGTCGCACTTTCATGCTCCTTCCGCGTGCAGCTTTTGGGGCTTCGCCTAATCCCTTGTTTGCTCCCCCAACTTTCCGTGAAGAACCACAAAAAGGCGCTCCGAGCCATTTTCGCCCGAAACGCCCAATTTCACGATTTGCTTTTCCTTCCCTCCACCCACTGGAACAGTGCCGGATACAGCACAATCGCGAACAGCATCAGCCCGAACATCTCTGCAAAGCCCAGCCAGTGCGCATCCAGCAGCAGATTACCCGCCGCCTTCATTCCCTTCCGCACCGCCAGCAGCAGCGCCACACCGACCACGCCGCGAATCATGCGTGCCTTGCCCGCACCCTTTGCATCAAAACCGACAAAATGCCTCTCCAGCACCCAGCCAAGGCAGAAGCCCATCATCGCCCCCGCCGCCTTGTAGCAGTCCGTCACCATGTCCCACGGGTCAACCAGCAGCGTTCCATCCGGCAGCACATCCATCGGATACGGCTTCACGCTGGTGTAAATCAGCATCGCGGCAGACAGGATGACGCCGATAGTCGCCAGCAGCCAGTCGCGGTTCTGGCCGCCGTCCGCCCAGTTCAGCAGGTATTTTGACAGCAGCAGCACGACCAGCGCAATCATCATCCCAACCAGCACGTCCTGCGGCGTGTGCGCGCCGAGCCAGTTGCGGGCAAACGCCGTCAGCAGCGTCAGCAGCACGCACGGCAGCATCCACCATTTGCTGTACTTTTTCAGGTATGCCGCGAGGTTTCCGTAAAAGGACGCTGCCAATGTCGCATGTCCGCTGGGGAACGAGTAGCCCGTTGCCGTTGCCGCCGCTTCCGGAGCGATTTGCAGCCGCGCATCCTGCTTCCACGGGCGATAGACGCACGCGATATTCTTGATGAGCTGCGTCACCATCGTTGCACCCGCGAAGCACAACCCCATCCGCTGCCCGGTGCGCTTGTCGATGCACCAGTAGAATACGACAATAATGACAACCGGCAGCGACCCGGCGGCAAATTCCGAAATGAAGAGCAGCAAGCTGTTGATGAAGTTCGGCGCTTCCGCCCGGAGGTTCTGCAAAAACAGCAAGTATTCAAAGTCCAACGCTATTGACTCCTTTGTTACTTAATGACGCTCATGTCCAGCGCCATCTTCGCCCATGCGTCCGAAGCGCCGCTTGCGCCCGTGACTTCCGTGCCGGGCTGATAATCCGGCGTGGTGTACCAGCCGCAGAAGGTCATGTGCGGGTAGGTCGGGGCATCCGGCAAATCCGCCTGATGAATCGCGCTGCCGTTCACATGGTAGGTTGTCTGCGCCGCCGCCATGCCCTCCACCTTGATGCGGTAAGCGGTAATCTTCCCGTTCGTCGCGATGACATAACAATTTTGCAGCTGTGCAGGGTTATCAACGCCGTTTTTGCGCATTTCCGCCAGCAGGATTTCGCTCGTGAACCACGCGGTTTTCGTACCGTCCGCGTTCTGTTCGACGCTCGCCGCATCCACCAGAATCCACCAGACGCTCTTTTCCGCGCTGTCCAGCACGATTTTAGGCGTACCCGCGCCGGAATAGCGAATGCCAATGCGCGCGCCGTCCGCGAACCACTCCATTTTCGCTTCGAGCTGGATGTAGGAGGAATCCCATTCCTTCTGGCTCGTCAAGCCGTCGGCGTTCGCCCAGAGGATGCTCTCGTCCGCCTCCGCGCGCACTTCCGTCAGCGCACTGCCCCATGCCGCGCTGTTCTTGCCCTCCCACAGCGCGTCCAGCACCTGCGGGTACACCACGCTCGTCGCCTGACTGCGCAGCTTCGGATTCACTGCGCGGCGAATCCAGGCGTGGCACTCACCGCCGGACGTCTGATTGTTCCCATTGTCCCAGATGACAATCGGCACGCCATAGCGCTGGGCATTCTGCGCGACACAGTACGCCCACTTCGCGCGCTCGTCGTGATTGCCATTCGTGTTCGTCGCACCCGTTTCGCCCATCACGACCGGAATCCCCCGGTCAAGGAAGGTTTCCTTGATGTTCTCGAACACGCGGTTGATTTTCGTGCCATCCTTCTCCGGGTCGAACGTCGTCTGCGTATCCTGCAGGCAGAAGGTCTGCGGGTCATACGAATGCACAGACACGATGATGTTTGCCGCCGCTTCGCCATCCACCGTCGGCAGGGCAATCGCCGCCGTGCCCGCCGGGGAGCTGGTCGCCGCGTAGCCCGGAATCATCAGGCAGCGCTCGGCATTGTAGCCCTTGGCGTCCTTGCGGATGGTGTTCACGAACACTTGGTTGAGGTAGTTGACGGCAGCGTAGCACGCCGCGTTGCCGCTCCACTCATAGTTCGTACCCTGCGCGCGCGGCTCGTTCATGCCCTCGAAAATCACATGCTGGTCAAAGTCGGCGAAGGTGTCCGCAATCTGCCGCCACATTGCCGTCAGCTGCTCGCCGATTTTCTCCGCGTCCGCCGCGAAATTCGGCTCGTTAATCCACGCTTCGTGGTGCATATTGAGGATGACGAACAAATCCGCCTCGCGCGCCCACTCGACCACTTCGCGGACATGCTGGAGGAAGTCCTCGCGGATGGTGTACGTCCCATCGTCCGAGGTATAGCGGTACCAAGTCACGGGAATGCGGATGGTGTCAAAGCCCGCTTCCTTCACGCGCACCATCAGTTCCGGGGTGATTTTCGCGTTCCCCCACGACTGCTCCTGCGCGGTCACATCCGCGGTATTGCCGCCGGTTGCGTCCAGCGTATTGCCCAGATTCCACCCGAAACCCATCATCTCAACGATTTCCGTCGCTGTTTTGCCTGTCAGCATGGTTGATTCCTCCTCGGCGGCTGCCGGAAGCACCGGCAGCAGCATGGTCAAGAATAGTGCAATCCATTTTCGCATGTTTTGCATGAATTTCCCTCCTATTGCTTATAGGATTGGATTGTTACGCAGGGATTTCGCTCCTTCGGGAGCGACCAAAGGGCTTTCCGATCGCCCTTTGGAAACCTTCGGCGCCCCTTCGGATGTTACAGGTCTGTTATGTTAGTTTTTTCGTTTGTGTGCTTTTGGTTGTTGAGAAATTGCCTTCCCCTTTCGCCGGCGGACGCATTGTCAGACTAATTCTGTTCGTTTTCGCATCCGCTTCCAGCACCCACACGGTCACGATGTCGCCGACTCGGACGACTTCGCTCGGATGATTCACGCGGCGCTGCGCCATCTGGCTGATATGCACCAAGCCGTCGCGGTGAACGCCGATGTCCACAAACGCGCCGAAGTCGGTCACGTTGCGCACCGTGCCGCGAAGCTCCATGCCGGGCTGCAAGTCCTTCAAATCCATCACGTCGCTGCGCATCAACACCTGCGGCAGCTCATCGCGCGGGTCGCGGCCGGGGCGGGACAGCTCCGCCGCAATGTCGCGCAGGGTCGGTTCACCCACATTCAGCTGCTTCGCCAGCGCCGCGAACCCCTCCGCGTCCGCCAAGGTCAGCAGCTTGCCGACCGCCTCTGCCGGGGTGAGCGAAAAGTGCTTCAAAAGGGCGCGCGCCGCATCGTAACTCTCCGGGTGAACGCCTGTGTTCTCTATCAAGTCCTTGCCGCCGGGAATACGCAGGAAGCCTGCGCACTGCTCGAAGGCTTTCGGCCCAAGGCGCGGCACTTTCTTCAGCTGCGCACGGGTCGTAAACGCGCCGTTTTCCTCGCGGTACGCCACGATGTTCTTCGCGACGGTCGTGTTGATGCCCGCGACGTAACTCAGCAGCGACACGCTCGCCGTATTCACGTCCACGCCGACGCTGTTCACACAGTCCTCGACCACGCCGCCCAGCGCCGCGTCCAGTTCCGCTGCTTTCAGGTCATGCTGATACTGTCCTACGCCAATCGCCTTCGGATCGATTTTGACCAGCTCCGCCAGCGGATCCTGCAAGCGCCGCGCAATCGACACCGCCGAACGCAGACTGACATCAAACTGCGGGAACTCCTCCGCCGCCAGCTTCGACGCGGAATACACCGACGCGCCCGCCTCGCTGACGACCATGTATTTGAGCGCGTCGCCCAGCGCCAGCTCCTTCATCACCTCGACGAAGAACTGCTCTGTCTCGCGCCCCGCCGTGCCGTTGCCGATGGCGACGATGCCGACGTGGTGCTTCTGGATCATGCGCTTGACGGTTTCCTTCGCCTGTGCAACCTTACCATGGCTTGGCAGTGGGAAAATGACGCCCGTATCCAGCACACGCCCGGTTTCGTCCACAACCGCGACCTTGCAGCCCGTACGGATGCCGGGGTCAAGCCCCATCGCGACCTTCCCGCGCACCGGCGGCTGCATCAGCAGCGGGCGCAGGTTCAGCGCGAACACGCGAATCGCCGCTGCGCTCGCCTTGTCGGTCAATTCCGCGCGCAGTTCCGTGTCCAGCGACGGCGCAATCAGCCGCGTATACGCGTCGTCGCACGCCTGCGCAACGTACTTGCACGCCGGGCTGCCCGTCTGCTGCACGAAGCCGTAGCGCACGAGCTGCTGCGCCTTCTCCTTGTCCACGTCCAGCGCGACTTTGAGGAAGCCCTCTTTCTCCCCGCGGTTCATCGCCAGCACCCGGTGCGACGGCATCAGGCGCAGCGGCTCGCGGTGGTCGTAGTACATGCGGTAGGTGCTGTCCTCGTCTTTCGCCGCGACCGTCGCGACCATCGCCGTTTGATGGTAGTACGTTTTGAGCTTCGTGCGGACGGCGGCATCGTCGCTGACGACCTCGGCGATAATATCCATCGCGCCTTGCAGGGCATCCTCCGCCGTTTCGACGCCCTTCTCCGCGTTCACATAGCGCAGGGCGATGGTTTCCGGCGCCATCATGTTCCGCTGCTGGAGCATCAGCGCGTTCGCAAGCGGCTCCAGCCCCTTCTCCTTGGCAATGGACGCACGGGTACGGCGCTTCGGGCGGTACGGGCGATAGATATCCTCCAATTGCGCCAATGTCGCGGCAGCATCGAGGTCGCTTTGCAGCTTCTCCGTCCAGACATCTAACTTTTGCAGGCTTTCACTGATTTCCTGCCGACGCGCTTCGAGCGCCCGCAGCGCCGTCAGCCGTTCGCTGATTTCGCGCAGCTTCTGGTCATCCAGCGACCCGTGCTGTTCCTTGCGGTAACGCGCGATAAACGGCAGCGTGCAGCCCTCATCAAGCAGGCGAATGACGGCGTCGATTTGCCACGGGGCGGTTTGGAACTCCTGACAGAGCGTTTGTGTGATAGTCATGTCCTCACCTCAAATAATGATGCCTTCCAAATGATCCACCTCGTGCTGAATCACCTGCGCGGTGAAACCAGAGAACCGCTGCACATGCCGCTGCATCTGCTCATCCTGATATTCCATCAAAATCTGCTGATATCGCAGACACGGGCGCTCGCCGTCCAGAGACAAGCACCCCTCCTGCGCTGCGAAGGGAATCTGGCGATCCGTGATGACCGGGTTGAGCATCACCAGCACGGTTTTCCCCGCCATCACCGCAATGATGCGCTTGCGGACGCCAATCATGTTCGCCGCCATGCCGACGCACTCGTGCGCGTGGGCGCGCAGGGTATCCGCGAGGTCACGCGCAACGGGCAAATCCTCCGCCGTCACCATCTGGCTCTTGCAGGACAGGAACATCACATCTCTCACAATCGGCTGAATCATTGCTTCTTCACCACCACGCCGCCAGTTTTCCAGATGCTTCTTTCGGGCACTTCACCACGCACGCAGCTCAGCGGGTAGATTTGGCTCTCCCGCCCGATAACCGTGCCGGGGTTCAGCACGCTGTTGCAGCCGACTTCCACATAGTCGCCAAGCATTGCGCCCATTTTCTTCAAGCCGGTTGCCATGCTTTCGCCTGCGCCGCGAACCGTCACCAGCGTCTTGTCGCTCTTCACGTTGCTGGTAATCGACCCCGCCCCCATGTGGCTGCAATAACCGAGGATGCTGTCGCCGACGTAGTTGTAGTGCGGCGTCTGCACATGGTCGAAAAGAATCACGTTCTTCAGCTCCACAGAGTTGCCGACCACACAGTCTGCCCCTACCAGCGCACTGCCGCGGATGAACGCGCAATGCCGCACTTCCGTCCGCGCGCCGATGATGCAGGGCGCACCCAGATACGCCGTCGGCGCAACCGTCGCGGTTTTGTGCACCCAGACGTGCTCGCTGATTTCGGTGTATTCCGCCGGGTCAAGCGCCGCGCCGATGCGCAGGATTTCCGCCTTGATGCCCGCAAGCGCCTCCCACGGATAGGTAAACTGCCGCAGGTAATCCGCCGCCAATGTGTGGTTAAGGTCGTAAAGCTGTTCGATTGTCAGCATAATCTGCCTCCTATTTATTATGTTGATTGCTTTTTCGCCCTGCGCCGCCGAATCAGCCAGAGCATGAACATCGCCAGCAGCAGCCCCGCCAGCGCGCCCGATGAATCCAGCATCACATCCTGCCACTTGCCCGTACGCCCAGCAACGAAAAGCTGATGGATTTCGTCCGTCGCGGCATAGAGCGTACATCCCGCCCATGACAGCCAGTGCCAGCGGGCGCGGTAGCTGTCCAGCAGCAGCGTCAGCAGCATTCCCAAGAGCGTGTACTCCAAGAAATGCGCCGTTTTCCGCACGGCAAAATCCACCTGTGCATACAGCTTCCAGTACGCCTGCCCCGTCAGTCCCTGCCGCTGCGCCAGAGAATCCGTAATTGGGCGGGCAATTTTACCGCTGATGCTGCCGGACTGCACGCCTTCCTGTGCCGAGAAACCGAACATCATCAGCAGCAGAGACAGCGTAATCAGCCAGAGGATAGCACGATAAAGGTGTATTTTCCAGTTCAAGGTCGCTTTCCCTTCCTGCGGCGAAAGTTACGCCGTGCTTGTTTATTTCGCGCTCCACCCCGTCAATTCCTGCCGTGTTGCATGGATTTCACGAAAAAAGGGCTGCCCGTTGCAGACAGTCCTTTTGTTGGATTATTTCACGCGCTCGCAGTACACCGCCACGCGTTTTGTGCCGCTGATGGTGCAGGTCACAAGCGTCAGGTCATAGTCGGAATGGGCAATTTCGTTCGCATCGTTGGGCGAAATCGTGTTTTTCTCCCGCACAACGTAGCGGAAAACGTTATTCTCCATGTCCGTGAAGGTAACGGTTGCGTCCAGCGCCAAGCTGCTCAGCTTGCCAAAGTGGTAGGTGTGCGCAATAATAGCGAGGTTGTCCGCGTAGGCGCTGCCGGAATAGCGGCACGGCGACACGCTCAGGTTCTCGTACGACCAGTTGCGCTGCACCGGTACTTTCAGCCCCAGCGACGGGATGGACAGCGTGCCGATATATTCGTGCCCATTGACCTTCTCGCCCGGCATTTCGATTCCCGGCACGCGCTCGTAGAGCTTGCCCGTCGGCGCGGGCGTGGGTGTCGACGTGGGTTCGGGGGATGGTGTCGGTTCAGGCGTTTCGGTCGGTTCGGGTGATTCCGTCGGCATGGGCGTTTCGGTGATTTCCGGCGTGCTCGTCGGATTTGATGTCTGCGCGGCATCCGGCGTGCTCGTCGGCTTCGGTGGATTCGTTGCAGTCCCTGCCGTCGGCGTATTTGTCGGCTTCGGCGGATTCGTCGCAGTCCCTGCCGTCGGCGCGCTCGTCGGATTCGGCGGATTCGTTGCAGTCCCTGCCGTCGGCGCACTCGTCGGCTTCGGCGGATTCGTCGCATTCCCTGCCGTCGGCACGCTCGTCGGTTTCGGCGGGTTCGTTGCAGTCCCCGCCGTCGGCGCGCTCGTCGGTTTCGGCGGATTCGTCGCAGGATTCGCCGTTGCGGGCGCATCCGTCACAGGGGTATTCGTGGCGGTTACGTCATCACGCGGAATGTCGGTCGTCAGTGCGTCAGTTACGGAGGGCGTGGATGCTGCCGGGTTATCCGCTGCAGTGGCATCCGCCGTCGGCGCGTCGGTTATCGGCGTATCCGTCGCAGTGGCATCCGCCGTCGGCGCGTCGGTTATCGGCGCATCCGTCGCGGGTGTGTCCGTCGGCATCATCGTCGCGGTGACTACGGGCGGTGCGGCGGTCTGCTGCGATTCCATCTGCCGCTGAATGCGAATCTGCTCCAGCGCCATCAGCGCATCATCCGACTCCTGCTGCGCGCGGCTGGCATCCCACTGGTTGTAGCCCACCAGCGCCAGTGCCGCCAAAATCAGCACCAGCCCCAGCGTCATCAGCAAATTGCCCTTACGGTTCTTCATGCTCTTGGCTCCATTTCCGGTGCAGAATCCAGCCAATGACGAACAGAATCATGCCCGCACCCGCCAGAATCGGCACCGGCCACCACAGTTGCCCCGTTTCGGGAATCGGGGCGGTCGGGGTCGGCGTGACCGTGCGGCGGTTGGTAATCACATACACGCCGTTTTCGATGGAATATTCCGGCTCATAGTACACATCAGCCCCCAGAACCTCGTTGAGGGTGTACACATGGTCAGCCGGCAAATCCTTGAAGATATGATGCCAGTTGTTTTCGCTGTTCAGAATCACCGTGTCGATATGCTGACCGTCCTGCATCAGATGAATTTCAATCTGCACAGGGCGATATGTGCCGCGGTTGTCGTCGTCCCACACCTTGACGCACTCAAGGTCAATCAGCGCGGGCGAGCGTTCCAGCTTAATGGTGGAGAGGACGTCATACTGCCACTCGTCGTCCACATTGCGCGTCGGCACAGAGGTCAGGAAGGACTGGAAGCTGTACGCCCAGCCGCCGATGATAACCGGCGTGCCGGAAACAAGGTACAGACCGGGGTTGAGTCCCGCGAAGGCAACTCGACCGTTTTCATCCGTCGTGCCGGTGAAATCAGGCGTTTCGGACGCAGCAAGGGCTTTCATCGCTTCGGACGCGGCTGCCCAGTCCGCCGCGTTCTTCAGCGCGTTAATGTCGATATTCAAGGTGCTGTACGGGCTGCGCAGGGCGAACCGAGCGTCCGCATCCATGTCCGCCACCTGATACAGCTGGAAGGTCACGCCGGGCAGGTGCGCATCATCCTCGTTGTCATCCGCCTGAATGGCGAACGTCAAGGGGTGCGTCAAATCCACCCGTTCAAAGGCAAGCGCGCAGGGCGCAAGAAGAAGGCAGCACAATGCTGTCAGCAGGACAAGCGCCAGCAGGCGCGAGGGTTTGCGGCTCATCACGACCGCTCAGCTCCTTTCCGCTTCTTGTGTTTCGGGCTGGTCGTTACCAGCATGAGAATGAGGAGAATCAGCAGCATCGGCGCGGCGACAATCGGCGCGACGATGTAGGGGTCAATCACGAGTGCGTCCGCGGAGATGCGCACGGATAGCTGCGCAAGCGACGTTTCGACCCGGTGTCCGCGGACAAGCAGCCGGTGCGAGTTAATGCCGTAGGGCGTGCAGGTGACGAGCGTGCACAAATCCATGCCGTCATAGATTTGCAGTGCGCTGACGTCATGCGGCTCGACAATGAGAATCTGGTCGATTTCATAGGTCAGCACCTTGTCCAGCACGCGGAGGGTGAAGGTATCGCCGTAGGTGAGCTGGTCAAGGTTGGTAAAGAGCTTGGCGGAGGGCAGCCCTCGATGCGCCGAGAAGGCGGAATGCGTTCCCGGTTCGCCAGTCGGCAGGCTTGTGCCCTCAATGTGACCGACGGCGACCTGAAGCACGTTGGCGTTCGTCGAGTGATACAGCGGCAGCGTCACGGCAATCTGCGGAATCTCAATCACCCCGATGATGCCCGAACCGCCGACATTCATCACCGCGTCGTACTCCTCGCGCTCCTCGTCGGTCATAATCAAGCGATCAACGGTGGACTGTGCGCGGAGTTTTTCGTTATAAGCGTTTGCCGCCGCCCAATCCGCCTCGTAATCCTTCTTGGACTCCTGCTCCACCACCGTGTTGTAGGTAGCTACGGCACGCGACTGGTGGAAGGAATTGTAGAAATCCGACACGGACGGGTACAGAAGGAGCGCCAGACCCACAAACAGCACCACAAACAGCAAAATGGTTGTCATATTGCGCTTCATGAGCCGCCTCCTTTCTGCAAACATGCTTCATTTTCCCATTTGGGAATGCCGGGCGGCGGCATTGCGCGCACCGCCCGGCAGGGGTTTCATCAGAACATGGGGATGTTCAACGAATTGCGGGAGAGAAATTAGATTTCGTCCGCTTCGGCCTTGCGGCGAACGATGAGGATGAGCGCCGCGCCCACGAACATCATGCCGCCCAGCACGTAGAAGATGGTCGTGCCGATGCCGCCGGTCTCAGGCAGGGTCGCGCCGGACTTGTTGACGAGCTTGTTGTTCATCGTAGAAGCCGCCGTGAGTTCCATGGTTGCACTTGCACCACCAGCAGCTTCCTTGTGGTCTGCCGAAATCGTGATGGTGACAGGATCCAGCGGATTATAGGTAGCAGGAACCGTGGTTTCCTTCAGCGTGTACGTGCCGTGATCCAGACCGATGATGTTAAACGTACCATTGGCTTCCGTAATCATTTCATTGTTTGCGACATCCGTATAGGTATCATTCGGCTTCGTGGTGCCTGCGACAATGTAATTGCCATCGGCATCCTTCCACAGCGGAACAACACGGTCATTTTGATCATAAAGCGTGAAGCCAGCGCCTTCCAGTTCGTTGCCTGCCTCAGCCGTGTTCGCATACTTCGTGTTGTTCACAACATAGGTGAAGAGCCACACATGGTCTTCCGGCGTTTTGCCCATGCCATCAGCATTGGGGTTGTTGGAGTATTCCAAATCGACGCTGTTCTTGTTGTCCGTGCTGTTGGCGCTCGCGTTGAAGACCTGCGCTTCTTCGTTCAGATACGCCGTGTAAACAACCTCAACCGTAATCTTGTCCGTAGCAGTGATGCTGGTGTTTTCTTTCATCACCTTCTTCAGGTCTTCGATTGTGAGCGTCCAAGACGGCTGAGCCTGATTGTCACCAACCTTGCCTGCGCCCTTCTGACCAGGCGTTGCAGTGCAAACATAATCGGTAGCTTTCAGTTCGGTGCCGTTCACCTTCACAGAATCAATCTGAACAAAGGTAATGCCCTTGGACATGGTGTCGTTGAAGACCAGCTTGTACGTCGGATAGTCATTATAATCTGCGTTGACCGGAATAGTTGCGACCAGACGGAACTTGAAGTTTTCAAACAGCGCGTGGTCGGCACTCTCGCCCCAGCCTTCCGGATTCACTTCTCCGCCGTTCTTTTCGGCATCAGCAACTTCGTCCTGTACCTGCTTGTCCACAGAGGGCTTTTCAGACTTTGCAGTCGCAACGATGTCCTGATCCAGCACCTTTACAATCAGCAGCGTGGCAGCGCCGTCCTTGCCTTCCAGCTTTGCCTGATTGTCCCGCACAAGGTAATAGCCGGGGGTCAGCTTCTTGCTCGTGCCGGGGGCTGCTTTGGTGGAAGCGAACGTATCAACCGGAGTGGAGTCAGCATTCCAGTACTTCGTGATTTCAGCCAGCTTTTCCTGATTCGTGCCCGAAACAGCTTTCAGAGCATCCAGAACAGCGTCCGGAACAGGGTCGCCAGTCCTGACCGCATCAGTATCGTTCTTGGCATTTGTGCCCCACTTGACGCTCGTCAGCACCTTTACTCCTGCATTTGTTTCAACATCAGCAGTGAAAATCTGGTACACTTGGTATTCGTGATCCACATCGTCCTTCGGGTTTACCGTAATCGTAAAGCCTTCCGCGTCAGTAGACGGATTTTCCACTTCCGTTGCGCCCGCGACAGTGACCATGCTCAGCACGAGCATCATGGCCAGCAGAATTGCCCAAAACTTTTTCATGGTTTTTCTCCTTTTCGTTGTCGTTTTTCATTCATTGGGAAACGTTTTTCGGGGATTACCGGGGTTGCCTACGTCGGGAGGTCTCCTGACGTATAGCTGCTATGCTTTTTTTCATTCCTCCTCCCGTCGTTTTTTTCCCCATGTTTATACAAGGGCTTTCGCCCGCGTATACGGATTGAGAATCCCCCGGAAGGGGGCTGCCGACTGCTCAGCAGCCTTCCCTCCGGCGTTTGATTTCCTGCCCCAGCAGCAATGCCGCCGCTGCCATCAGCAGCAGACCGCCCGCCGTGTACGGCAGTGTACCGATGCCGCCCGTCTCGGGCAGCGTGTAGGTAATGGGTGTGTTCGTAATCTGGAAGACGCGATTTTCGCTGTTCGCGGGAATCGGCGCGGTGTTCGTGGCGTTCGGGTCGTCCGTCACCAGCTGCCAGCCGCTGCCCACCGGGGTCTGCTCTTTGGCGTAGTAGCGGTAGATGTTGTCCTCCGCGTCATACGCCGGGAGATTGTACCACTTGTAGCCCCACCAGATGTTTTTGCTGCCTTCCGGCGCGGTGTATTCAACCACTTCGCCAAACTGCCAGCCATCCAGATTCTTCGCGACGACCTTCCCCGCTTCCGCGTCCCAGCCAAGGGTAACGGTCGCGATGATCTTGTCGCCGTCCGCCGCCGCTTCCGCGGTGGTCTGCTTGAGCGTCAGCGTGATGTCCGGGAGGTTCGCGGGATTCAGTGTGAACTGATTGTCCAGCGACGTCCAGACCTTGCGGGCGCTGACGTCGGTCAGGGTGTTGGTGACGGTGAGTGTCTTGACGTTCAGGTTGATTTCCGGCCGTTCGCCGTTCGTCGGGGCAGACGCCGAATGGACTTCGTTGCCTTCCGCGTCCACTTCCTTGACGTAGTAGTACCATTCGCCGCTTGCGCCCGTATCCTTGTCGAACCAGTAGCGCGGCAGGCGGGTCAGCGTCAGCGTTGCGGCGTCGGTCGGCGTATTCGTGCCGACCGTCAGCTTCACGGTGCCGTCCGGCAAGATCGTCGCGTCCATGTTCGCTTCCAGCGCGCCCAGCAAGGGCGTGGCGTAGCGTTCCTGGGATAGGGTAAGACCAGCGCCGTCACGCTTTTCGCGCCAGATTTGCAGGTACACGACGGTATTGCGGACATTCAGCGGCAGTTCGCTTTCGCTGCCTGCGGGGAAATACGCCTGCTTGAACTGCTTGGTGATTTTCAGCTTCGTCGGCGTGTTGGTAATTGTGCCGATTTCGTTGAAGCCCAGCTCCAGCTTGCCGTCCGGCAGGTTGTTCAGGTAGCCCGCCAGCTCCACTTCGCGGATGATGAAGGACGCACTGTTGTAGCCCGGCAGATTCCGGATGGTCACGCGCCACGGTTCATCCGCCTTCGCCAGCCCCGACACATGCAGGTAGGGCGCGCCGTTAATCTGCACCAGCTCCGCCGTGAGCGAACTCGGCGTGCAGATAACGTTCTTCAGGCTGAAGTAGCTCTTTTCCAGCAGGTTTTCCGTTTTCCACTGCGTGGAGTAGACTTCCTGATACTTCATCATGACTTCAAGGTAGATGTCCTGCATCATGCCCTCTTCGCCGAACGTGTCCGCGTCCGCCCATTGCTTGACAATGCTGATGCTCTTGGGCACGTTGGTGATGGTCACGTTGTTTTCCGTCGTATCCTTGAAGGTGATGTAGAGAATCGAGCCGACGAGTTCGCTTTCATCCGCCGTCATCACCGGCGTGTAGCGGTCCAGCGTGTCGTTGCCGACGCTCGTGTTTTCGAAGATGTAATAGCGGTACTTGCGCAGGCTGCCGTCGGGATTGAGGGTCGTGTCGTACAACGGCAGATTGTCGATGGTCAGCTTCCAGCCGTTTTCCGCCGACAGGACGTAATTCTGCTGGAAGGGGTCATAGCACCAGCCGTAGTGCACCACGCCGTCCGAATCCGTCCAGTTTTCGCCCCAGACGTTGCGGCAGAGCGAAATCGACACCTGCTTGATGTCCAGCGGGTTCTGTGCGCCGTCGTACTCCACTTCTTCCGCCCACTGCTTCACAATGTTGAGCTTGCCGGTCTGCACGTTGGTGATGGTCGCGCTTGCGTCCGCGATGGTGACTAAGAAGCTTCCTTCCGTTTGTGACGAAGAGGCTTTGAACGCATCCTTTGCCTTGATTGGCTCGCCAGCCGAATTGAGTTCAAGGACGTCGCCCACTTCTTTCGGCCAGTTCTCCGAGAAGCTGTAAACAGGCATCGTACCGTTCACAGGGGCTTCCGTCAGCTCATAGGTGTAAACATACGCCGTGTGAATAGAGCCGTCCGGATTATACTCAACATTGTACGCTTGCAGCTGTTGCGTTGTCGTCCAGTTTCCATTCGCATCCGGCATTATTTCAACGGTACTCGGATTGGGGGCATAAGTTATCCACCCTTTTGTTTTATCCCATGAATGCGTTGTCTCAGTCAAGTTGAGCGTAACCTTTTCCGGCTTCTCGTTGACATTGACCCATTCTTTCGTCAAATTGAGGTTGAGATTTCCCACTTCATACCCCGGCAGGTTCCTCGCGTGGATGTTCGCCGTTCCGCCGTCTGCAGGCTGGTTCACCGCACCGGTTGTTTTCTTGACAAGCGTAGCGTCGCCTGTGTAGCTCACCTGATACAGATACGGGTTTAGCGCACCATTAATCGTTTCGTACCCCTCTACGATGTAATAGTAGTACGGCTTCTTCTGCGCTTCGCCGTTCTCATTCACCGTAAAGTAGTACTTCGGCAGGTTGTTGAACTCCCAGACCGGTTCTTCGCCGCCCTCCGTCCAGTTTTTCGTGACGTAGGTGTACTGCTGATCAGCCGTCTTGATGGGCTTGTCATTTCTGTCAAAGGTGAGCTGCCTCTTCGCCTGAATCAAGCAGAACGTCAGCTCATCCCTGTCGCGGAAGCGCGCCCAAGTCTTGTCCACCTTGACGTTGAACCGCTCGACATAGTAGTTCTTTTCGGTCACTTCCGGGAGCGTGTCCGTCAGCGGCTGGCGGTAAATTTCCTTGATATCGGTCAGTGCCGCGTCTGTGAAGTAGTCGCTCGGCTGCTGCGGGAAGTCCGCAGGCAGATGCTGCGTGCCGAAGTAGCCGTCAATCACCTCTTCCGACACCTCGTAGGTGTACGCCCACGCGGATTTCACCGTGCCGTCGGCGTTGTATTGCGCATAAACCGACTGCGTTTCGTTCCAGTCTGCCCAAAGCGCCGTATACGTTGCCGTGGTGTCCAGCTCGATCGTCTTTGCGGTGGGCGTTTCCGCTGTCCAGCCCGTATCCGGGGCATAGACATGGCGGGTGCGCGTCACGGTAATCTTCGCCTTCGTGCCTTCCGGCGTGGGCTTGTCCGCAGGATTGCCGGAAGCATCCAGCCACTGCTTCGCCACGTTGAAGCGGTACAGACCTTCCTTCTCGCTCGTCAGCTTGTTGTTCGTCACGGTGACGGTGGTGCTGGTGTTCGCATCGCCCTCCGTCGTCACGAAACCGTCCGCCGGGCTATAGCTGACGCTGAACGGGAGGGTGGCTTCGTTTTGGTACTTGACCTCCTCCACCTTGTAGCGGTAGCTTTGCCTGATGGGCTGATTCTGCTCGTCGAAGCCCGTCACAGCGTACTTCGGGAAAGTGCCGAACACGACCTTGCTTGTGTTCAGGCTGCTGATGCTCATGACCCTCGTGACCGCTTGGAAGCTGTCGTCCGCGACCCACGCGCCGTTCTCCTGCTTTTCGCGGGTCAGGCGGAAGGTCAGCGTATCCTGCATGTTTTCAGGCTTTGCGCCTTCACCCCAGCGCTTCTCGGCTTCGATGGTCAGCTTCGCGATCTCGTAGTTCCGCAGCGTCGCCGTGCCGCGTGCGTTCTCCGCGTTCGCCTTCGGATTGGCGGGATTCCCGTCCGTGAAGTACTCGCTCGGGTGCTGCGGGAGACCGCTGTATGCCAGCTGGCAGTAGAAGCCGCTCGGCACGTTCAGTTCCCGGAGGCTGTAGGTGTAGGCGCGGGCGTTTTGGACAACGCCGTTTTCCATGGCGACCGTGTAGGTTTCCAGCCCCTCGAACTTGGTGCTCCATTTGTTCGCTTCTGCCAGCGTGACCGTGTCGCGGCGTTCCGTGCTGCCCTTCGTCCACGCGCCGTTGACGTAATCCCAGCGCGTCTTGTAGAGCGCGACCTGTACGCCGCCGAATTCCTCGGTAATCGTGTGCTTTGTGCCATCCGGCGCGTACCATTCCTTGGACAAGTCGATGCTGATTTCGCCGTACTTGTCCTCCGGACGGTAGACGTTGGTCAGCGTCGCCGTGACCGTGCCGGTGGTTTTGCTGGCGTTCGGGTCGATGGTGTAGGTGATGCCGGATGTGGTGTAGCTCGGCACTTTGCCCTCGACGATGTAGTAAATGTAGTAGAGCTTGTTGCCGTTCGCGTCCGCGCCGGTGGATTCCAGCTGCGACCACTGGGTGTGCCAGCCGTTCGCTGCCGTCAGCGTAGCCTCGCGACCGCCGTAAGCGTCGTCCGGGTGCTGGCGAATTTTTGCCCACTGCGCGTCGGTGAACTGCGTGACCTGCGTCGGCACTTCGTCAACCGGCGTACCTTCCGGGGTCATCGTGATGCTCACGTTGTTATAGTAGCGACCGTCCTGCCATTTTCCTTCCCAGTTTTTCCACTGCAAGCAGAAAATTACTTTTTTCTGATGCGTCATCTTGGTGGTGTAAACGAACTGTTTTCTCGACGTATCTTGCGGTTCCAAGACCACTTCTTTTCCGTCTACGCGAGCCACAATACGCGCAGCGTTGTCAAGTGCGCCATCAAGCAGGTTCAGCGTTAGCGTAACGTCCTGATTCTCCGGGAACTGCTGCGCAACCTTCGTGCTATTGTTGACCATTTCCGCCGACAGGATGCATTGCGGATTCTGCGTTGCATCCGTGTTCAGCACGTCGGTATACTGCTCCTGCGTCAGCGCATAGCGGCGAAGCATCACGAGGACGCTGGCAGGGCGCGCATTCTCATGGGCATCGTCGCCAGCCCAGTTCTTCTGCACCTCCATGTCGTGGCGGTCCTTGCTGTTCTTCACCTGAACGTTGATGCTCGCAGAGCCGTTGACGGTGTGCGGGCCATCCACCACGCCTTTGATGCCGGAAGCAGTCATGAGCTCCTGCAGCCGACTCTTTGAAATCGTGCCGAAGTTGCCATTGTTGAGACCGTCCGGGTATCTCTCCGGATGTGCTTCGGTATCGTCCGCTCTCGGAACGATATGGAAGACGACCAGCGGGCGATCCTCCAGCACGAGGTGGTACGGCTCGACTGCCTTCGTTTCCACCAGCATGTACGCGACGTTCGGGTCGAGCGGACGCTCGTTCAGCTTCTCCGAATTGTATTGGTAAGTAATCATACCGCTTTGATCCGTGTAGACCTTACCATTTTCGCCGCCAACCGCCTCGAACTTGTTGGTTTCCGTGTTCCATGCGTAGAGGGTGAACTCCGTTCCCGGCAGCAGCAGCGAGGTGTTCGCGCTGTCCACCTTGCGGATGACCAGATTGTTGTGGATGTAGCCGCCGCCCTGACTGAAGTAGTCGTTATTGCTGTTGTTCAGTTCGGTACTTGAGCTGTCTTTTCCTTCAAGGTTTGCGTGGTTTCTCAACGCCGGACTGATGCCCTTGTGGTTCACGTCGTTGAAGTTGTACTCGTTCGTCACCTCAGGCGGCAGCAGAATGTTCTCCTGCGCCGTGTATTCCAGAATCAGCGCCTTGCCGTCCGGAACGGTGACAGTTATGTTCAGCTTACGCGTGTTTACCGTCGATCCGCTAAAGCTCGGCGTTCCCTGCGGAGGATACTGGTAGGTTTTATTCCCTTCCTCCGTTTCCGTGAACTCCATCTTCCAGAGATACTTCTCTATCTCTGCGCCGCGCACCAAATGTCCCTTGCCGTTTTCATCAACGTTCAGAATCGGGTTGCCGTTTTCATCCTTCAACGCCTCATAGAGCCTGAAGGAACCTTCATCCAACGTCACATTGCGCAGATAAGGATACACGCCAGCCAATCCAAGAACGTCATAGGTCAGCGTATCCGTCAGCCTGAGCGTGCTGGATGCCGGATTCAGCTTCGCGCCTGCCTGGTTGATGTCGATGGTGTAGGTGATTCGCGCCTGCTGGTCGCCGCCCTTGACGCTGTAGCCCTTCTGGACGTTTACCGCCTCGACCGTCTCTTCCTCGTAGGTCAGCTCGGTCTTCTGCTCCTTGTGATAGAGCGCCGCGTCGTATCTCACGTCCAGCTGGTTGTTCAGCACGCCCAGCGCCAAACTGCCGTTCACTGCGGTTGCCAGGAAGTCGTCGGCAATCTTGCAGTGAACCTTGACGGTCATATCCGCCTTGCCGTTGAGGATCGTTTCCGAACCGCCGGTATTCTCATTCGGCTTCATGGAGATGTTGATTCTCTGCTGCTGCTGTGCGCCTTCGCCCACCGCCGCCAAATCAGCCTTGATGGAAATGCGCTGCTCGCCCCACTCGTTGCTGACCTCATAGCCATCCGGAATCGTACCGGCATTGTCCAGCTTCTTATTGACAACGGTCATCTTCGTGCTGTCCGTTTCGCTAAGAATCAGCCTCGAGCCGCCGTATTCGATGTACTCCACCACAATGTGCGGCGGGAGCGTTTCGGTCAGGGTGATTTCGTCGTGCGCCACGCCATCATTGCGCAGGAGGATGGTCCAGTACAGCTCGTTTTCGTGGATGGTCTGCCCGTTCAAATCGCCAACGCCATGGTTGCCGAACTTCTTCTCCACCAGGTCGTTCGGGGCGGCCTTGTACCACGCGTCTCCGTTTTTGCCCGCGTTAACAGCCGTGTTCTTGAAGTCAACCCCGCTCGTGCGGGACTTTTCCAAATAGATGGTCGTCTGATACGGGAGCGTAACGCTTGTCGTCGCGTTCACATCCGTATTGGCGTCGTTCAGCACAACGCCTTCGCCCGTCGTTTCAAACCGGAAACCATAGTAGTAGCCTTCCGTCAGCGTCGTTTCCGCAGACACCACCATCGTGCCTTCATTTTTGCCCTGACTGTCGCAGGTCAGCAGCGTAATGGTGTACGGCACATTCTGCGCATCATGCTTTTTCACAACATCGAGGTCTTTGATGGCGTTGAGCAATGTCTGCGCCTGAGCCGCCGTCATGTAGTGCTGCATGATTTCTATTCCGTTTTTCCATTCCACCTTCTTGTCAAGCGTATCGCCGAAGTTCAGCTTATACTGAACATCCTTCGTCGCCGGGAAGGTGTATGTCGCGTTCCACGCTACCGGATACAGACCATCGGTGTATTCGCCGTTCTTCGTCGGATCCGCCGGCATACTCGCGTCAACCGACTTCACCACATTGTAACGCTTGTCCTGCCCTACATTCGCGGTGCTTGTCTTTTGTTCGCCGTCGAATTCCGCCGTGTTTGTAATCTGTTGATCCTGCGCGGTTGCCTCCACCGGCGTTTTGTATTGGATTACGATCTTAGCGGTGGTGTCCTTGAATTTCAGCTGTGGTTTGCCGTCCACGCCGGTTTCCACGGTGAAGTAATCCGTGTAGTTTTCAGCGGTGATAGGCGTGTTATTCGCCGTGATTTGCGACACATAGCCCTTGCCGTCCGTCTTCGAAAACAGCAGATTGCCGTTTTCGTCCACAAGCTGGTCGAACATCGTGTCCGTCAGCGTCTTGTCCTTGATGTTGAAACGGTTTTCGTTGACGGTGAGCGTCCACTGAATGCAACCCTCATTGCTGTTGTACCCGCTGCTCTTTTGCAGCTTTCTAATCTGAACGTCAGTAGGGTTGCTGTTAGAGGAATCCTGGGAATGATCCCACTTTCCGCCACTCTGCGCAGTGAAAGTATTTGTCAGCTGATCGTATTCACCGGTCATTCCGTCCTTGTCGAACGTGTATTCATACTTAATTTCGTATGTTTCATTTGCCGAAAGCGGCGGCAGCACATAGTCCGTCGTCATGGTATAGACCTTGCCGCTTTCGTCCGTCGTGTTCGCATAAACGTAGTGAATGTGCGTTCCCGTCGTACCGCAGGCGCATGTACCGTCCGTCTTGATTTCTGTCGAAGCAGAGTCAACAGCGGGCACCTGACTCCAGTTAGAGTGTACTTTAACCTCCGTGACGGTCATGTTTGTCAGGGCCATTTGCTTATTCACAGCCGTCATGACGTCTTGAGCAGTCGCGTTCTTGCCGTTCGTGCCCTTTGTGGATTCGATTTTGACGGTATACTCAATCGTTCCTTTTTCCCAGTTGACATTAGCCCCGCTTTTCCAAGTTCTCAAATCGCCGAGGAGGGAGTTGTTGCCCCTGTCGATGTCCTCCCACTTCACGGTAGTCGATGCGCCACCGAACTTGATGGTCAGGTCGTCGTTGCCCAGATTCTCAACATCGTCCTTGCGGATTTCGGCACTCATCTTCATGGTGCCGGTGCGGTCGTCATGGCTGGGGTTGTTCCGGACAAAGTCCATATACTCGTCGGTGAACCACATTTCAACTTGTTTCGTTGTGGGATTATACTGGAACTTAAACGCCGGCTTTTCATTGCTGAATTTGGCGTCCGTGCCCGACCAGACAGAAGTGCTGTCCGTTTTGATATGCGTATTCTCTGCCGGAATAATAATCTTGTTGCCTTCGCCATGGCGCAGAATAGCTTCATCCGAAATCTTGAAGTCCGCTGCGAAGCTATAGTTGTACGCATTGGCATTTTCCGGAAGTATGATGTTCGATACCGTAATATTGGTAATCTGCATGCCGCTCTCGCTGACGGCAGGCGGTTCGTTCGCCATCATCAGGAAGCCCGGGTCGAGTCCAAACGACGGCATCATCATGTCGTCCGGCTTCGCGGCATCAGCGTCCATCGACGGAATCACCGTAAGCGCAGGTGTCGGGGACGGCTCGTCCATCGGGGCAACAGTTTCGGCGGCGTTTTCCGTCGGCGCGGGCGTCACAGACCTGTCTCTTATACACATCTCCGAGCCCACGAGACGGACTCCTATCTCGTA
>ENA-OZSP01000158-OZSP01000158.1-human-gut-metagenome-genome-assembly--contig:-NODE-158-length-22729-cov-7.177913_pt1 | contig 22729 bp, 19 predicted proteins | sample MGYA00243282_ERZ653973 | MGnify/ENA primary metagenome ERZ653973 (study PRJEB26926, sample SAMN06164457) | human gut metagenome | biome: ENVO:00009003; feature: ENVO:2100002; material: ENVO:00002003... | reverse complement strand
CTCCAGTGTGACAGACTGGCATGTTAACCACTACACCATGGAACCTAATGGTTGCGGAGGAAGGACTTGAACCTACGACCTCCGGGTTATGAGCCCGACGAGCTACCAACTGCTCTACTCCGCGATAAGAAAATGGCGGAGAAAGAGGGATTCGAACCCCCGCGGCTGTTACACCCTGTCGGTTTTCAAGACCGATCCCTTCAGCCAGACTTGGGTATTTCTCCGTACTTTGATATAAAATGGTGGACCTTCTAGGACTCGAACCTAGGACCAACCGGTTATGAGCCGGGGGCTCTGACCAACTGAGCTAAAGGTCCATTTCTACTTTGAAATGGTAGCGGCGGAGGGACTTGAACCCCCGACCTTCCGGGTATGAACCGGACGCTATAGCCAACTAAGCTACACCGCCACATAACCATTTATTAGAAAAATGGTGGATCCAAAGGGACTCGAACCCTCGACCCCCTGCGTGCAAAACAGGTGCTCTCCCAGCTGAGCTATGGACCCACGTTTAGATGGTGCCTAAGGCCGGGGTCGAACCGGCACGGTATTGCTACCACAGGATTTTAAGTCCTGCGCGTCTACCTATTCCGCCACTCAGGCATACGTGTTAAATAAAAATGGTGTCCCCGAGACGATTCGAACGTCCGACCCTTCGCTTAGGAGAACAACTAACTCTTTGTCCTACGATTCCCTTACACTACATCCCGCTTTGTTTTGTGTCAATTTAGCCCAATGCGTTTTCGGTTTCTCACGCTGTTTTGTGTCATTTTGCACAGTTTTGAGGTACTGGAATACCTTTCGCGCAATTAGCAAAAAATTAGCAGACGGTATTTTTGAGCTTTTCAAAAAAACAAAATTAGCAGATTATTAGCAGAGAGGCCTGCCCGGGGTGTGTTATTTTTATGCGCATCCCGGGTTATTTTATCATTTTTATGCAATAGAATCAATCTCAAAATAGGAGGTTTCCATGCCGGCTTATCAATTACAAATTAAACAGATCGTGGATTATCCACGATGCCGGATTTATCGGCAATTCGTCCATCGGCTGATGGCAGACCGGAGCATTCGCACAAGCGGGGGCTCCGGTCTTTTTTATTTTACCGTACTTTGCAGCTACGCAAACTTCCGCACCTCATATCGCCGTATTGATGGGATTAGCTATACTATCTACCCGGGCGAATGGGTCTGCACACTCAAGGAAGTATCCCAATGGTTTCGCACCCGGTTTCAATGCCAGGCGTTCACAGTGCTGGAACAACTGCAGAAGCAGCACCTTATCACTTTTCAGAGGCTGGACCGCGGAAATGTAATCCGCTATAAAATCTGCGACTGGGCGCGGCATAACACGGTGCTTGAATATAATGCTCCCTGCCAGAAGGATACCGGCTTTTTCTTCCTGCCCGTTTCCATTGTCACAGATCTCATCAGCACAAGCCGATGCTCCGAAATGGATATTATTCTGGACCTCTGGGTTTCAGCCGTCTACAACGATAATCAGGTACAGGGATCAGACTTGGGGCCAGTGGTCTATTTCCGCAACGGCACCGGCAGTCCTCTTGTTGCCTACACTGAACTGGCTGTCCGCTGGGGACTGTCCCGGGCGACAGTCGGCCGTGTCCTCAAAAAGCTGGCCGCGCTGGACTATATCTCCCTTATGTCCTTCCCGGGCCGACACGGCAGCGTAATCTATTTGAAAAATTACCTGTCCACCATGTTTGAAATATCGGATGTTATGGTGGACAAAGAGGAGGTCGCTATGACGCTCAACATCCGTTTGGAACTCCCCGATGAATCAGGCTCCAGTCAAAACACGCCAATTATAGAGCATGAGATCATCGTTTCAAACGAACTCAATAGCGTTTCAAAATCGCACATTGAAATTATCATCCAAAAGATGGCTCAAATCCTGATGGCACAAGGGATTTCGTGCTTTGGTTGTCCCCTCTCCCGCTATAAGTTATATCCCTTATCGGGCGACTGCCGGGAAGATTTACTACCCCGCGTGCGAGAACAGTCAACGCTCTGTTTTGGCCTGTCTATTCTGTGCGGGAACAGGCAGGTCGCCACTTTTGAACTTACACTTTCTCCCGTCGCGGAGAATTGAACAAGGAGGTCTTACCATGAAAAAATTTGTTGAAAAAGATGTCGCAGAAAATCCCCTGTACCATGATACCTGGAAACTGCTGAAAAAATACCGCGATGTGGTGTGGAGTCTGGAAATTTCTGTCCAGCATGTGCGATCCAAGTTTGAGATCGAATACGGAACATCCATCGAGGAATTTCTGGATTCCATCTATCTGGCCGGCGCCGATCTGAATGGGAGCGATATTGAACACCATGCCAAGTGCATTGAGCGCAGCCACAAGATGCTAAAGCTCCTGGATTCGGCAGTCGAATTGCTTCGCACCCGCCATAAAAACGGCGAGGCTTATTACTGGCTGCTTTACTACTCCTTCCTCTCCCCGCAGCAGCTCAAAAATGTGGAGGAGATTATTGAGAATTTGCGCCCGCATATCCGGGACATCTCATTCCGCACTTACTACCGCAGACGCAGGGAAGCCATTGACGCACTTAGTTCCGTGCTCTGGGGGTACACTTCCAAAGACAGTTTGGATATGCTGGAACAGTTTTTCCCAGCACCAAAACCAGATGAAAAAGCCAAGGGCAAATAATTGGCAGAATACAGGAATGAAATTGGCGCATTCCTGCCCTTGAGCCGCAAATCCTGGTGTGCTAAACTGAATATGCTCAAACTTGCACCCAAAACTGAATGCAGGCAGTGAACGGCACCTTTTTCAAGGTGCTTTTTTGCTGCCCTAATGACCGGCTGATTGGGGAGGGAGCCCGCATCTATTACAAGAGCTGCGGGCTCCTCTTTTGTTTGAGTCCCGCATATTACATTTGGATTGGAGGTCCGAAAATTGAAAAAACGCAAGATTCCTCACCAAAAGCGAAACGGCGATACCAGCCCTCCGTGCCGTTTTTCCATTGGCAGAATCGCTTATATGGCGTTTCTGTGTCCCACCGTCTCATTGATGTTCAGCCAGCCGGCCTTTGCCGCAACCGATGTTTGGACAAAGGCTACAGAAATCATGCAGGATGTCTACACGCAGATCCTCGCTATCTCCACGATTGCGGCCATTGTGACCGCTTCGGTAGCATTGCTGCTCATGAATTTCTCCCGTTCTGGTAAAACGGTGGATGAAAGCAGAGCTTGGCTCAAACGAATTGTTATCACCTGGGCCATCTTAAACAGTCTGGGCTTTATCATGTCCTATATCGTCCCCTTCTTTGAGGGTGGTCAGTGGGCAGGTTGATCGGCGTCACATTGATACCCGACGAAAGGAGGCATGACCTATGGGTATTCTGGACGGCATTGTTGAATGGATCGCAGAGCAGGTCATGGCGGGCCTTGACTTGATAACCACCTCGGTTTTGGGGGCACTGGGCTGCGATATGGCGGTATTTCTGCGCTACTTTCCCGCAGCCGAAACGATGTACAGCGTTTTTGTGGCACTGGGCATCGGTATCATTCTCCTAAACTGGGTGTGGCAGTTGTTCAAAAACTTTGGTCTGGGAGCCGGCATTGAAGCGGAAGACCCGCTCAAATTGAGCATTCGGTCCGTCATTTTTATTCTTTTGGCGTTCTTCTCCAATGAGATTGTCAGCATGATCCTGACCATCGGCGGTACGCCGTACAACTGGATTATGGATTCGGAACTGCCGGCACTCAGTTTTGCAGATTTCAACTCTGTAATGCTGGTCATCATCGGGGTGTGCGCCAATGGGGCTGTGGCCCTTATTACTCTGATTTTAGTCATCATTTTGGCGTGGAACTACCTGAAATTGCTGCTGGAAGCGGCAGAACGATATGTTCTGCTCGGTGTGCTGGTCTATACGGCTCCAGTAGCCTTTTCCATGGGTGCAAGCCAGACAACATCAAACATTTGGAAATCCTGGTGCCGGATGCTGGGCGGTCAGATTTTTCTTCTGCTGATGAACGCCTGGTGCCTGCGCCTGTTCACGAGTATGGTTGGTTCGTTTATCTCCAACCCGCTCTCTTTGTAAGGAGGGGCCATTTTGAAAAGACTCAAGAAAATTTTGCTCCTTGCGCTGATGGTCACAGCTCTCTCCTGCCTGTTCTGCCAGCCTGCTTTCGCTATTTCGGAGGAAGAAGTTCAGGCACAAGTGGATGCCGTAGGCAAGGAGGCCGTTTCGGGGAATGTGCTGATCTGGTTTATGTGCGCAATCGGATTCCTTAAAGTATCACAGAAGATCGATTCTTTTATGGCAAGTCTGGGCGTCAATGTCGGCCATACCGGAGGCAGTATGCTGGCGGAGGCTATGATTGCGGCCAGGGGATTCAGCGGATTTAAGAGCTTTGCCAGCAATCACTTTGCGGGAGGCCGCAGCAGTCATTCCTCCCATGTCCGTGCAAACGGTGGCGGAAAAGGCGGTGCTGGATTCGGCGCTGGTTTTGCCGGCGGTGGCTTGGCCGGCGTGATTAAAAGGAATGTTACCAATAATGCGGTCAAAACGGCCACAACGCCCCCGGATGCCAAGCCCTCCGGATTAAGTGGGCTGGTCGGTGGCACTGCAGGCGGCATCGGTGGGCATATCTACGCCTCCTCCGTAAGCAAAGGAGGCAATTTTGCCAACAATGTCATAGGATCGGTTGCTACCGGGAGTATCACCCAGATGGGAACTATGACCGGGGATAAAGCTGTAGAAGCTCTGCATTCCTACATGGGTCATGCGGCATTGGAGCCCGGGGCCGAGAATATTCCCACTTATCAGAATGTGGAGATTGGCGGTGGCCGCATTACCGGCACAGAAGTCACTCCGGAACATCCAGAAGGCATCGCTTTTGGTATGTATCATGCAGACCAGTATGTGGCGCCGGAAGGCCAGTACACAACTGTTCACGCCGTAGATGGTACCGCCTGGTATAAGCAGTATGCCGTGGATGCGGTTGAAAAATCTCCCTATATGGCACCGGACGGCTCGATTGCCTATCACGAATCCATCGTGAAGAAACTGCCGCCTACTCCCAAAAGAAAGGACAAACTCTAATGGCTGAAGAACAAAAAAACAGCTCCGCCGAAACAGTAGATGCTGCGGCCTCTGCTGCGCATACGGTCAAAGGCGCTATCAAAGCTGGCAAGGCCATCTCTGGAGCAGCGAAAGGCGCTGCCGCCGGCGGCCCCTATGGGGCTGTGGCTGGGGCCGTCTGGGCCGGCCGAAAGCACATCGGCAAAATCATTGCCATCATTGCCATTCTGCTTTTGCTGCCTGTCCTTTTCCTCCTGATGCTGCCCGGCCTGATTTTTGGAGGGCTGGTCAATGCCTTTTCACCAGCTGACCCTGATACGCCTATTCTCAACAGCGAAACCGCTATCGTGGAGAACGCCAACGACATTACCTTTGCCATCAACGCCATTCTGGGTGAGGCGCTGGATGATGTGATGGCCCGTATCGAAGTGGACTTTGCCTCTTCTGGCGCCGACAAAATGGAGGTCAAAAACCCCTATTCTTCCGGCCTGGTCTACAACGCCAACCTCATCGTTTCACAGTATTGCGCTGCCCGGGATGAAGACTTTGAGAGCATTTCGCTGGATGACCTGTCCACTGTCCTGCGGGAGAACAAAGAGCATCTATACTCTTATACCAGTGTGCGGGAGAGCCGTGAGGTCACATCCGAAGATCCGGAAACCGGGGAGGAAACCACCTCCACCGAGATCTGGATGGTCTATACCATTCGCTACAACGGCGAGTCTTATCTTGCCGACCATGTTTTCGCGCTTACGGATGAGCAGAAAGAACTGGCGTCCGATTATGCCTCTAACCTAAGTCTCTTTTTAGGCGACGGCCTGCTGCAAAATGTGGACGAGTGGACGGGGAACAGCATCCCCTCCCTTGGAGATGTAACCTTTACCGACGGCGGGACCCCGGTTGTTTATTACAATCAGCTGGATGAACGCTATGCCAGTCAACCCTATGGCACCGATAACATCGGCGGCTATGGGTGCGGGCCCACCGCCATGGCAATCGTGGTTTCCTCCCTCACGGACGATATGGTGGACCCGGTGGAAATGGCAAAGTGGTCATATGACAATGGCTATTGGTGCAAGAGCAGCGGCTCTTATCACGCATTGATCCCTGCTGCTGCGGAGGAATGGGGCCTTCCGGTATCCGGCTGCACGACTTCCGAGCCCCAGCGGATTCTGGACGCTCTCGCAGATGGCAAGCTGGTCGTGGCAATTATGTCCGAAGGCCATTTTACCTCATCCGGCCACTTCATTGTTCTCCGTGGCGTAAAAGACGGCCAGATCATGGTGGCTGACCCGGCCAGTTACAAGCGAAGCGGGCAGTTGTGGGACCTGTCCATCATCTTAAATGAAGCAAGCCGCCGTGCGGCAGCAGGCGGTCCTTTCTGGATTATTGGCTGACCGCACCGCACCCCGGCATCAGAAACGAGGTAATACATGAGCAACAAGAATGACCATGATATTTATATCATACCGCCAAACTTCATAGAAACAGGCACTTTTTTTGGCGGTATGTTCCGTGCGCGGAATGTGATTGAAGTCGGCATCCTGGCATTTGCCATTGGGACGCCGGTTTTTTTATGCCTTCCATTTGGGCTGACCGCCCGCATTATTGCTTTATGCCTGACTGCGCTCCCGGTGGCATTGGTTGCCCTCATTGGCATTTCAGGGGAAAGTCTCTCGCAGTTTCTGATCACTTTTCTGAAATACCTGCGGAATCGCCGCGTTGTCGGCGGTGACGGTGAACAGCCCTGTGAAAAAACGGCTCCCTCCAAATCAGCCGGCAAGCATCTCAAACAGAAGCCTCCAAAGGAGAGAAAGCCCAAGGCGCCGAAGCGCCGGCGGTCTGGTGAAGCAGATTTCCCCGCTGAGTTTGATGAAGTCCGCGGATATGAAATCCGTGAAAAGCTCCGGCCCAAGAAAAATGCCAAGAAGGAACGGCCTGCCAAGGCCAGTAAAGCGAAAAAGAAAGCAAAAAAGCGGCCTGAAAAAGAGCGGATGCCTAAACGCCCAGCCCATATCAAGGAGGAGAAGCCTCCCTGCGTCAATCCGGTGGCAGACTATCTGCCCATTGAGAAGATCGCCAACGGCATTATCTACACGAAAGACCACCGATTTGTCAAGGTGGTTGAGGTGGTCCCCATCAACTTCATGCTGCGGAGCGCCCGGGAGCAGAGAAATATTATCTACTCTTTCGTCTCATACCTAAAAATCAGTCCTGTTAAATTGCAGATCAAAGTGCTTACCCGGCGTGCCGACATCAACCGCCACCTGGACACAGTACGCCGTGAAATGGCGCAGGAGGACAATGAACAGTGCCGCTTGATGCAAGAGGACTACTTGGATTTTGTTCAACAGGTCGGCTCCCATGAGGCGGTTACACGACGCTTCTTTTTGATTTTTGAGTATGAGCCTTGGAACAACACACGGCGCTCCGAACAGGAAGATGAGGCAATCCAATCTCTCCAAAGTGCTGTCCACACGGCATCCAATTACCTGCGTCAATGCGGCAACGAGGTCGTTGTCCACGAAAACGAGGACGAATTTACCGTAGATGTTTTCTATAATTTGTTGTGCCGAAATGAAAGTGCGGTCAAGCCCCTGTCGGTACGGGCGCAGGAAATTGTGGCACAGTATCTCGACAAGGGGCGGGAGGGCGAGATTGACCGCATCCCGGCGGCTGAATTTGCTGCTCCCAAAAGCATCGACTTCACCCATGGACGGTATCTCTGCATAGACGGGCTGTACTATACTTATCTGCTCGTCCCATCAGATGGTTACAAAACCCAGGTGCCCGCAGGCTGGCTGAGTTTGATCGTCAATGCCGGTGATGGCATTGACCTCGATATGTTTCTTTCGCGTCAACCCAAAGAGCGCATTATTCAGCGGGTCGGCCAGCAGCTCCGCATCAACCGGTCAAAAATCAAGGATGCCAGCGACACGAACACGGACTTCGATGATATAGACGGCGCTATTCGGAGCGGCTATTTTCTGAAGGAGGGCCTTGCGAACAACGAAGATTTCTATTATCTCAACTTGTTGATTACTGTGACTGCCCCTTCTGTGGAGGACCTGGAGTGGAAGGCCAGCGAAATAAAAAAGCTCCTGCTTTCGCAGGATATGGATGTCTGCAACTGCCATTTTCGGGAGGAGCAGGCATTTTGTTCTGCCCTCCCGCTGGTTTCCATGGAAAAGGGACTGTTCGAGCGTGGTAAGCGCAACCTGTTGACTGGAGGCGCGGCCAGCTGCTATCCGTTCACTTCGTTTGAGATGTGCGACGACAATGGAATCCTTCTGGGGGTTAACAAATATAACAGTTCCCTCATCATCGTGGATATTTTCAACTCTGCGATTTACAAGAACGCCAATATGGCGATCCTGGGTACCAGCGGCGCAGGCAAGACCTTTACGATGCAGCTCATGGCGTTAAGAATGAGGCGGAAAAACATTCCCGTTTTCATCATTGCACCGCTGAAAGGGCACGAATTCCACCGTGCCTGTGCCAATGTGGGCGGGGAGTTTATCCAGATTTCCCCGGCCAGCCCGCACTGCATCAATGTGATGGAGATCCGCAAGGTGGATCGGTCGGTCAGTGAGCTTCTGGACGGGCCGGGAATCCAGCTCTCCGAACTGGCCGCCAAAATCCAGCAACTCCACATATTCTTCAGTCTGTTGATACCCGATATGTCTCACGAGGAACGGCAGCTGTTGGATGAGGCTCTGATCCTCACCTACAATTCCAAAGGTATCACTCATGACAACGCCTCATTGGAAGACCCGGCCAATCCAGGCCACTACCGGGAGATGCCGGTGCTGGGTGACCTGTATGAGATCTTGAGGGCTACCCCGGAAACCACTCGCATGGCCCATATCCTCAACCGTCTGGTGAATGGCTCCGCCAGTACCTTTAACAAGCAGACCAATATGCGGCTGGATAATAAGTACACCGTACTGGATATTTCCTCGCTTACTGGTGATTTGCTGACTGTAGGGATGTTCGTGGCCCTTGATTTTGTTTGGGACCGTGCCAAAGCCGACCGAACCGAGGAAAAGGCCATTTTTATTGATGAATGCTGGCAGCTCCTTTCCGGCGCAGGCGCCACGGGCACCCGGCTGGCCGGCGATTTCGTATTGGAGATTTTCAAAACCATCCGCGGCTTTGGTGGGTCAGCGATCTGCGCCAGCCAGGATCTTAACGACTTTTTCAATCTGGACGAAGGCCGTTTCGGGAAAGGCATCATCAACAACAGCAAAACCAAGATCATTTTGAATTTGGAAGACGATGAAGCAGAGCGGGTCCAGGAGACCCTGCACCTGTCTGATGCGGAAACGATGGAGGTCACCCATTTTGAGCGCGGCAGCGGCCTGATCTCCACCAATAACAACAATATCATGGTGGAGTTCAAGGCCAGTCCATTGGAAAAAGATCTCATAACCACAGACCGCAGGGAACTACGGGAACTTTTGGAGCGCAAGCGCCAAGAACAATCTGATTCTGCTTAAAAGGCATTTTCTCTGGGAGGTGCGGAAGCGCCTCCCTTTATTGCGCGGAGTAGTGTAAAGAACATGGTTGGATGCTTTACCAACAGACGGCGGGGCAGTACCGTCCTCCGCAACCATTTAGAATTTTATATGAGGTGAGTCCAATGTATCCGACAATAAAGTAATCAAACAATGAATTTAGAGGTGATATAAAGCGAGTTTAAGAGTTTCTTTAAGCAAGTTGGAGGCAATGAAGGCGACAAATGCAAATATAACACCCGTTTAGATACTTACGGCTGCGGCTGTCAACACAACTGTAACTACTGCTATGCCCGTTCATTGCTTCATTTTCGTGGACTATGGGATGCAGCGCATCCTCGTGTTGCAGACATTGAAAAGGTCCGGCGGAAAATCCGCAGCCTCCCATCCGGCAGCATCATCAGGCTTGGAGGCATGACAGACTGTTTTCAGCCCTGTGAACTCCAGTACCGCACTACCTACCAGACCATCCAGGAGATGAATCTGTGCAGGGTAAGCTATCTCATCGTCACGAAGTCTGCACTTCCCGCTGCCCCGGAGTATTTAGAGATCTTGGACAAGGAACTGGCCCATATTCAAATTACTGTGACCTGCCTGGACGATGCACAAACCGCCCAATTTGAAAAGGCCAGTCCTCCCAGTCAGCGCATCCGCGCAATTCAGGCGCTGCAAGCGGAAGGGTATGATGTAGCAATCCGATTAAGTCCCATCATCGAGGAATACATGGATTTCGACAAGCTGAATGATTTGGGAATTGAGCGGTGTGTGGTTGAATTTCTGCGCGTCAATTCGTGGATTAAGCAGTGGTTTCGGGGTGTTGATTTCTCTAAATATACCGTGCGGCAAGGAGGCTACTATCATCTTCCTTTGGAAGAAAAGCAGCGGATCGTGGAAAAAATCCATATTCCGCAGAAGACAATCTGTGAAGATGTAACGGAACACTATCAATTCTGGAGGGATTTTGTAAATCCCAATAAAGAGGATTGCTGTAATCTCCGGAAAACGCATCATTGACAGTTGCAATACGCCTATAAGACGCCTTTTTCCTACTGTTCTCGAAAAACGCCGGATTGACGCTCCAATGGCGTCTTTCCACAATTCCTATTTAACAATGCGCTTTGAAGGCGTCTGATTGACGCCTTTGATAAAGGAGGTGAGCCCCATGAAGACCAGGGCTGAAATCTATGGAAACGAGGCTGCGGACTTGTTGCGGATCGTGACGATGTACCCCGGCCTCTGTGAACACCAGCTTCTTTGTTTTCACCCTGGCAAAGAAGATACTGCAAAGGCCCTGCTCTCTCATTTGGAGAGGCAGGGCCGCATTTTTCAAACAGACGGCGGCGGTTATTTCCTGGCAGGGCAAACACCAAAAACCGACCATGTGCTTGTCCGGGCAGTGTGGGTCCTGCTGGACTTCATCCGACGGGTAGATTACCACGCTCCAGCTGATTTTCCCGTTAAACTCGTGTTTTTTGCCGACGGTGAATTATATGAAATCGCTTATATTGCCGCCGGACAAGAGGCGCTTGTCTGCCATGCTCTGCGGGGCAACAAAGGGGGAAGCCGCCGTATCATGCTGGTCGATGCTCCGGCGCAAATCGCCCAAATCGACTGTCCGGGCATATCCGGATTTTGTACTGTAGACGAGGAAGGCCGGACAAATTATTTCAAGAAAGCAGGAGGCACATGATTGGATCGAAAACTAATATCCCACCGCATTGGAAGCATTCTCGACGATATATCCCGTCTGAGTAATGCGCTGTACGCGCTGGACACCACTGACATCCAGCGTTATCCCGACAACTATGAAACACTTTCCATAGATGCCGCTTTACGGGCAGAGCGGATTGCCTGCCGGCTGCGGCATCTGATTTATTCCAGTACAACCATCCGCAAAGGTGACTATCTCAAATCCGCCGGTGCAACGCACGGCATCACTGTCAACTGCGAGGACAGGGTGCTGGAGGTGACGCTGCCCTGTTTGCTGCCAAAGCGCAAACAGCGGCAAAGCGATGAGTTCCTGTTGGACCCGCTCTATTTTGTCCTTGATCAATACGCAAGAGAACACCCACTTCCGTATTACCGCGATTGCGTTGTCTGTTTCGCCCAGGTCTATGACCGGGCACTTCCCGACAGGCGGATACGCGATTACGATAATTTGTCGGAAAAGCAATTACTGGATCTTCTCTCTTCCTTTGTGATGGCTGATGATACCGGCCTGTTGTGCGACGCCTATAACACGGCTGAACTGGGTGACCAGGATTGCACAAAAATCTATATCATGGAGAAGCAGCGTTTTCCGCAATGGCTGACAGAGCATAAAACGAGTCTAAAATCCATCTCGGATTTTTGACCATTTTGGACCTTCGCCAGCCCGACCTCCAGCGAAGCGGCTGAAACGCCCGATTTTCCGGGCTTTTTCCCCTCATAGGGAGGCCTATTTTTACCGAAGTCCTCAGTCATTACGGTAAAAATCCTGTGCTTTCAAGGGAGGTGACTACTTGGGAAAAGCACCAACTATTTTCCACAGCCGGATACGCTTCCGTTCCGGCTTTTATCGCTGACCGCTATTTCGGGAGAGTTCCCCACCAGCCAGCTCAACCGCCTTCCCGCCAGTCCTTACTACTTGGAGGCGGTCGTGACTGCGCTCAAAAAGGCCGGACTGCTGCGCACCTACTACCGGGACCGGCTCCGGGGCTATCGGCTGGGGATCAAAGCCAAGTCAGCTCTGCTGGACGGATGGCCCGAGCGTTTTACATTCTGCCTTACAGGAGACGCAGAAACCAACCGGCTCAAAAGCGAAGCAAACCGGAGGTTTCGGCTCCACCGCCTCGCGGAAACCTATATCACTATGGGCAATGCCGGGGTACTGCTCTACCCGGATGAAAAGCCGAAGGTCTTTGCCCAGACCGGTTTTGGCGGCGAAGCTGTAACATATCCTGTGTTTTACAGTTCACGCGAAGTCAAGGAATTGGGGGCTGATGCCACCCAGATTCGAAGCTCCCGCTTCGCAGGGGTGCTGCTGGCCCCCACCGGCATATTTGTGACCTACAATAGCGGGGGCGCTCTGATGAAGTGGCGCTACAAGTCCGAGCTGCGGGTAAAAACGCTTCTCTGGAACATTCTATGCCAGCAGCGTCTGGCCCAGCAGTACCGTGTCGAGCAGGTACATGGACTGGTATTGGGGGACAGCATGGATCTGGCCTACCAGATACTCACCAGTACCGGCGGGGCCAAGCATGACTACTTCATGCTGGACGGCAGCTACGACCACTTTTATTTCCTAACCAATGACCATCAGGGGGAGGTGATACTGGCGTTACTGTGTGACCCTGTGAAAACTGCGGAACTTGACCACATTCTGTCACAGGGCCTCTCCGCCGGCAATCCCGGCAGGGCCATGGAGCAGGATGCCGCAGAGCCGGATGGAACGCCGGTGCTGTTCGGTTACTTCTGCGATCTGCCCCGGATCGTGCGCTTCAACACCGCCCTCGAACTGATGGAACGCCCCGGTACGCTGATCTGCTTTGATTTTCAAGCGGATGTGCTGCGCCGCTACTGCGGTGACCGGGTGTGCCTGCAAACCATTGACTTTACAAAATTCGAGGGGAGGTTGTTCCCATAAACAAAAAGAAACTGATCATAGGCCTGGTAGCAGCGCCGGCCGCCGTATTTGCGATCCTATACGCAGGCGGTTTCCTGGCACAGCTGTTTGGCAATTACGCGGCGTGGAAACAGGGCGGCGGTATCCCCGGAGACGGAACTTCTCCGGCGATGGCATCGCCCGATTTTTTTACCTGTCTGGCCTCCGTGTTTCGTCCGCCCTACGGAGTGTACGGTGTCCTGATCTGCATCGGCCTGTTGGCAATTCTGCTGCTCATGGTCATGCGCATGGGCTACAGCGATACCGGAGAATATGATTCTGACCGGAATTTCATTTACTCGGCCAAGGGCACCTACGGTACCTCCGGCTGGATGAGCCGCAAGGAGATGGCCGGTGTGTTGGATCTGGTGCCTGACCTGCGCAAGCATAAAGGCGTTGTACTGGGAATGCTGGACAACAAGGCTGTCTGTATTCCTGAAAATCCCCATATCAACGGCAATCTGGCTGTGTATGGCTCCAGCGGCAGCATGAAAACCCGATCCTTTTGCGTGAATCGCATCCTTCAGGCGGCGATCCGCGGAGAATCCCTGATCATTTCAGATCCGAAAAGCGAGCTCTACGAAAAATCCAGCGAGTATCTGCGGGATCAGGGGTACTGTGTCAAGGTGTTCAATTTAGTCAATCCGGAAAACTCGGACAGTTGGAACTGCCTTTCCGAAGTGGAGGGGCAGGAACTGATGGCGCAGCTTTTTGTAGATGTCATCATTAAGAACACCATCAACAACGGCAAAGGTGACCATTTCTGGGATTCCTGTGAGATGAATTTGCTGAAAGCCCTCGTCCTCTATGTGGACCAGAGTTATGCTGAACAAAACCGCAATATCGGAGAGGTGTACCGGCTGCTGACTTTAAGCGGCGAGTCCGATTTGGACAGCCTGTTTGAGAACTTGCCGCCCACCCATCCGGCCAAAGCGCCATACAGCTTGTATAAGCAGGCCAGCGATACAGTCCGCAGCGGCGTCATCATCGGCCTCGGCTCCCGTCTGCAGGTGTTCCAGTCGGAGCTGATTAAGAAGATCACCACCCGGGATGAAATTGACTTGGAGCTGCCCGGCCAAGAGCGGTGCGCCTACTTCCTTGTTACCAGCGACCAGGACAGCACCTTTGACTTTCTGGCAAGCCTGTTCCTGTCCTTCTGCTTCATCAAGCTGGTGCGGTATGCAGACAAGAACTGCGAAGGAGGCAAACTGCCGGTACCGGTGCATGTCTTGGGTGAAGAATTAACAGCCTGCGGCACCATTCCAGACCTCTCCCGCCGGTTAAGCGTCATTCGTTCAAGAAATATCTCTATGAGCTGTGTGTTTCAGAACTTGGCGGGCTTGCAGAATCGGTATCCTCTCAATCTCTGGCAGGAAATTCTGGGCAACTGCGACGCGCAGTTGTTCCTGGGCTGCACAGATGAATTGACGGCGGAGTTTATTTCTTCCCGTACGGGACTGGCTTCTGTGTCGGTATCCAGCAAATCCAAGCAGCTGGGTACCTGGCGTATCTCCAACTACACGCCGGAATACCGGGAAACCTCTGGTGTCGGCAAGCGTCCTGTCCTCACCCCGGACGAAGTTCTGCGGCTGCCTATCAAGCAGGCACTGGTCATCATCCGGGGGCAAAAAGTTCTCAAGGTAGACAAAATGGACTATTCCAAACATCCGGAGGCATCCAAGCTCCGTTCCTGCAAGGCATCCGCCCATATCCCCGAATGGCGCAGGCTGGAACAGGAGCAGCTAAAGCCCTCTGCGGCACAGCCAAAGCCGCAGGCCCCCGCGCCTAAAAAGCCAGTGAAGAAAAAGCCGAAAGCAGCCAGCACATCTACCGGCACCAAGCAGACCGCAGCCGTTCCAACCGCAGAGGCTCCGAATGGCATCATCACGACAGATAAGGACTCGATCCTTTCTTAATACAAAACATAGGAGGTTAATTTTATGGCAACCAGGAAAAAAGTATTGCTGGAGCAGGAAACTCCTGTTCCTGAAAACACCGCTCCCGCGGACGGTACCATTTCTTCCGCTGGCCCCCCGGCTGATGCGGCGGCGCCGCCTGACAGTGACGATTTGAGTGCGCTGCTGGCCTCTATGGATCAGACCAATGACAGCGCCTCTACGGATCAACCTGATGGCGACGCCACTTTGGAAGGCTCTGACCCTCCCCTTGAGTTTATGGAAACGGAGGCGTCTGATGAAGCTGCCCCCGAGGGTGACGGCACGGCCTCTGGCGCCCCTTCCGATTCGGATGAGCCTGCCGGATCGGCGGCCGGTGAGGATGGCGACGGTGAGGAAGAGACTCCTTCCAATTTGTCTGCTGAAGGTGCAGATGGCATCCCGGCGGAGACGGTTTCCGAAACTGCTGGGGAGCCGGCTCCCCCCAAGCCCAAGCGGGCACCCCGGCGGAAAAAGGCGGCGCCTGTGGAAGATCCCGTACATGGCGAGAATGAGGACTCTGCGGAGGCTCCGGCTGCTGAAGAGCAGGCTGTGGAATCTTCCGCCTCTGTTGAGAATACGGCACCGCCTGATGAGGGAGAAACACCCATTTCAGAGGATACCGCTCCCCAAGAGGAGGCGCCGGTAGATACTGCATCTGCTCTGCGCCGGACCGCCGTAACACACCGCAGTGACGCCTCTATCCTGACCATCCGCAGTCGTGAAGAGGTGGAAACACAGGAAGACCGCGAGGATGTCATTTGGCACGAGATCCACAACGCCTACCGCACCCGCCGCATCCTCACAGGTCAGCTGGGCGGCATTGAGCAGCTGGACAACCGCAAAACTGTGGCCGTAGTGGATTACAAGGGATTCCGCATCATTATCCCCATCAAGGAGATGATGATCAATCTGGGCCGCAGCCCTTCCGGCCAGGAGTATGCCGACCTGATGCTGCGTCAAAACAAGATTTTGGGGAATATGCTGGGGGCGGACATTGACTTTGTGGTACGCGGCATTGACTCCAAGACCCGCAGCGTTGTCGCAAGCCGCCGTGAAGCTATGATGCGGAAGCGCCAGACCTTTTATTTCGATTTGGACGCCGAGGGGAAGTACCGCATCTACGAGGGGCGTATTGTTCAGGCCCGGGTCATCGCTGTTGCGGAGAAGGTCATCCGCGTCGAGGTATTCGGCGTTGAAACCTCAATTCTGGCCCGTGATTTGGCTTGGGACTGGATCGGCGATGCTCACGAGCGTTTCTCCGTGGGCGATGAAGTGCTGGTCCGCATTCTCAATGTGCGGCGCAACAGCCTTGAGGATCTCGGAATCCGCGCCGACATCAAGAGCACATCTGAAAACACCGACCGGGACAATCTCCAGAAGTGCCGAATCCAGGGCAAATACGCCGGAAAAGTAACCGATGTACACAAGGGCGTGGTTTATGTCCGGCTTGCCAATGGCGTCAATGCGGTAGCTCATTCCTGCTATGACTACCGGATGCCCGGAAAGAAGGATGATGTATCCTTTGCCGTCACCCATTTGGATGTGGAGCGCGGTATCGCTCTTGGAATTATCACCCGTATCATCCGACAGAACCTGTAACCCGAAAACCGCCTGGGAAGTATCAAATAGCTGCTTCTCAGGCGGTTGTTTTTATTGCTATGTCATCCGGTTTCGATGCTGAAAAATCAGTATAAATTTTTTGGCTATGGCAATCCTAATTACGAAATGCTCATTGCATTTTTGTAACCAATTATATATAATATTGGTTACAGAAAGGAGGCCAAGCATATGAGCAACAGTTACATGGAAAAAATCCGTGAACGAATTATGCAGGCTCCGGATGGCAGCGTATTTGTTAATTCAGATTTTGCTGATATTACAGACACCAACACAATCAAGCAAATTATTAGCCGTCTAATCAAAGAAGGAACTTTACGCCGCATTATCCGTGGTGTATTTGAAAAGCCCAAATACAGTAAACTCTTGCAGGAATATGTTGCTGCTGACCCAAATGAGATTGCCAATGCTCTTGCAAGGTGTTATCACTGGACCATAGCGCCTTGTGGGGATACTGCTCTGAATAAGTTGGGATTGTCCACACAGGTTACTGCTGTGTGGTCGTATATCAGTGATGGCCCCTACAAAACATATGAATGGGATAAGACAAAAATCGAATTTAAGCATCGGACTAATAAAGAAATAACGGGCTTATCTCCTACAACAATTTTAGTAATTCAGGCTCTAAAAACTCTTGGCAAAGAAAACACTGATTCAAAGGTCATACGGATCCTCTCTCACCGGCTGAACACCGAGGAAAAAGCGGCATTACTTCGAGAGGGCTCTGAAGCAACAGACTGGGTTTATAATGTGATAAGGGAAATTTGCAAAGGAGAAAAAGAGAATGATTGAAATCGCCAAACTGTCTGCTGATGATCGGCGGGAATTATTTCATAATACGGCTGCTAAAATAGGGCTAAACGATGCAATTATCGAAAAGGATTTTTGGGTGTGTTTGACGCTAGACTATCTATTTCATCGCTCCCCGTGGAAAGAAGCAGTCACTTTCAAAGGGGGCACCAGCCTGTCAAAAGGATACCATCTGATTAGTCGTTTTTCTGAGGACATTGATTTGATTTTGGACTGGCGTGTACTGGGGTATCGCATAGATGAACCCTGGGAGAAACGCTCTAACACCAAACAGGATGCGTTCAATAAAGAGGCAAATCGCAGGGCAGAAATTTTTCTGTCGGAAGATTTTTGCCCACGGATGCAAAAGGATCTTTCTGTCGAATTGGGGACTTCGGCCAACCTTTACATAGATGAAGAAGATCCTCAAACGGTTATCTTTGCTTATCCAAATCTGTTTACAGATACCTCCACGCTACAGGTCATCCGCTTGGAAATCGGTGCGCTGGCTGCATGGACGCCAGCCGATATGGTAGATATCACACCTTATACTGCAGAGCAGTATCCCCAGTTATTCAAGCAGAGAACTGTATCAGTTCTGACCGTAGCTCCAGAGCGGACCTTTTGGGAAAAGGCCACCATCCTACATCATGAAGCAAACCGACCTGAACATCTGTTGATGCCTCAACGGTATTCCCGACATTATTATGATTTGTACTGTATGGCGACCAGTCCCGTGAAGGAGAAAGCATTTGTTCATCTGGATCTTCTGCAAAAGGTAGTCAATTTCAAAATGAAATTCTACCCACGGGCATGGGCAAAATATCCAGAAGCTGTCCCTGCCACCTTGAAACTGCTCCCTCCTTCATATCGACTCGATGCCCTTTGGACGGACTATACCGCCATGCAAAATATGCTTTATGGAGAAATCCCATCCTTTGAAAAGATTATGAGTGTCATCAGTGACCTGGAGAACGAGATACACGCACTGCAATGAAGCCTTGCTTTGCGTAACATATTTTAATTCAGAAGATTTCGTCCTAAATTCAGTTGAACACAAGATTGGCACAGGATTGTCCTTACATTGGCACAGCCTTGCCCTTGAGCCGTAAATCCATATCTGTTATACTTGGTACAGTCAAAAATTTGTAATGCAGCCGCTCCGGCCGGGAGCGGCTGTTTTTATTTCTGAGTAAAGGTGGTGGTTTTTATCCATAGCATACTGCAAAAGCTCCGCAGTGCATTAAAAAATGAGCGGGGCGAGGCCAACTACTTTTCCACGGTGGTGTTTATCTTCATTGCCGTTGTTTTGCTGGCCTTTATTATCGACCTGTTCGGCATCATCTCTACAAAACAGGAGTTGGACCATGCGGCCGATCAGATGGTCAAGCAGATCCAGTTGTCCGGCGGCATCAACAGCGAGACGGATGCTCTCTTTGATTTCCTCTGTTCGGAGATCGAGGGGGCCGACAATATCACCTATTCGATTGACGCCACATATAAATCTCCCACACCTTCCGGGATGTCCCGGGCCATCCAGTTGGGAACGCCCTTCTATATTACCATTGAGGGGGATGCCAAGCTGGGCGGCTTCTGGAATCTGGATCTGGTCAACATCACGGTGGTGGCCCGCGGCTCCGGCGTCAGCGAACATTACTGGAAGTGAGGTGGCCTATGAAGCGTTTATTCTCACAGCTGCACCGGCCGCTCCGCAACGAGCGGGGGGAGATCACCTTCTTCGCCTGCTTCTTTGTGGTTGGAGTTGTCATGCTCATTTCTTTCCTGCTACTGTATGCCTCGGTGAGAATTACTTGCATCAACATCCGCAACGGGGCTAAAATGGAGCTGAACAATCTGAGCGCCACCATCTACGCAGATACCTACCGCTCCCAGAGGGAAACCAATTTTGAAGAGTATTTACGCACCCTCTACTCCAGCCGGGACTACACAGAAATGCTGGAGGCCACAGTTGCCGGCGGCCTTGCTGAAAAGGTCCCTCTCTCTACCGATGACTACACGGTTTCCGACATCAGCCTTGAATTCAATGTGGTGGGCGACCGTGTGGAGTACATCTTTTACTGTGATGTTGACTTCTATGTGCGGATGTTTGGACACAGTTACCCCACCATTACCCAGCGGGTAGAACTGACCGGCTACCACAACACCAAATTTTAGCCGTGCTGTTGAAAATTCAGCCAGAACTACAGTATAGGCTTTATATAACAGCAAAAAAGGAGTGTATCACACATGAAGAAGTTTTTCCAATCCAAAGGCTTTATCGTTACTTCGCTGGCCGTCCTCTGTGTTGCCATCCTGGGCGTCTGCTGGTTTGCCAGCCGGGATCGCACAGAAGACTTCAAGCCGGAAGAATCCCCGCCCAGCAGCACGACCAGCGATTGGTCGGATGGCGGCACACAGACAGACGGTGAGAGCGGCGCCGGAGCCTATGCGCCCGGCCAGTCCTCCAGTCCTGAAGAGGATTACCCCAAGGTGACCTCCGAAACTGAGGATGAAGTCGTGATCGACTTCACGGACACGGAGAAACCGGAAACAACGCCTCCGCCCGCGCCAGAAGGGAAAACCGAGCGGGAAGACCCCGGTGAAGATCATCCGGTCAATCCTGACCCGGAAGTGCCCAAGGTCACCACTCCCCCTGCGGAAAAGGAGCCGGCCAATAACGAGCCGGCCCCCGGAGCCAGCAATGGCAACGGCGCTGTGTATGATCCAGTGTTTGGGTGGGTAGTTCCCGGCGATGTTCAACAGTCTGTCGGTGATAGCGATGGAGACATCAACAAGCAGGTTGGCAATATGGGCTGACCAATCTACAACTGAATATACCCCTGATTGGCCGTCACAGAATTGTGGCGGCCTTTCTATTTTAAGAAGAACGGAGTGTGATGTATTTGAAGCGACTTCTCGCCCTCCTGTGCAGCCTTGCCCTGGTATTTTGTTTGCTCCCTTCCACCGCGTTTGCGGAGGGCGGTAACGGAAATATTGACGGCGGTGGCGGCAGCATGGGCCAAGGCACATCCTCTAATTTCTGGAATCCTGGAAATGATGGTGTGCGGATCACCGTTGTGGATGCCGATAGCGGTACAGCAATATCTTCCCCCGTAGACTTCTCCAACCGGGTACAAAAAAACAGCGTCCTGCACTTTGGGAAAGTCAACAAGTTACAGTATCTGGGCGGCACCGCACTCTCCCTCCAGTCTGGCGTGGCATACTCCTGCATCAAGCCAGCACAGTCTATGCCCACCATCGTCAGCAGCAAGGGACAGAGCAATATTGAGGCCATCAAGCGATATTTTTGTTCGGAGTATGCCTGCCAGATGGTTGCCCAGGCGGCCGGTGTGGACTATGAGCGGATGATTGCCGGCGACTATAAGCTGCTGATCGAGCCCATTGCATACTTTACGCATAACGGCCAGTATTACTGTATGACCGCTACAGAGGCGGCGCTGTATGACCAAAAATCCGGCGGGGCGCTTCGGAAAACCATGACTTCCCTCACCCACAAGAATCTGCCTCTGTCGATGTTTTTGGAATTTAGCGACCTCGGCCTGCCCGCATGGACAGGCAGCACCACAAGCAAGCAGAGCAACGCTGACATCATCAGCAGTCTGGGCGTCGGCATCGTCTGGTTCGATGAGCGCCCGCCCGAAGGGGAAATTGAAGCGCCCGATGTAGAATATCGGGTAGACACGGATGTGATCACATCCGTTACTCTGCGGACGGATACAGATTTAACACCGGACAATCCGGCCTCGGTGACCTTCCATATTCTCGGCACCACCTACCGGGTCAACGATATAGTCATCCCGGCAGGCGACAGCCAGGTGGTCTGGGTCAAATGGCACACGCCCTCCACTCCACAGTCGGTAACCATCACGGTTTCCGTCAGCGGGGCCTATACCGCGCAAGATACCTTTGTTGCGGAGATCGTGGACTTGAACGAACATATCCCTCCAGATCCGACAGCAACGGATACCAACCCCGGCTACACCGCGCCCTCACTCCCCAATGAGCCGCAGAAGCTCACTGCCAACTGGGGTGTATGGAGCTGCTACTGGGTACCGGTTTGGGTTTGGTGTGACCACGATGACTGGGGGCACTGGGTCGATGAAGGCTATTGGGAGTACGAGTACACTGGCTATTCTGCCTCCATCAGCGGTGTGATGTCCCTGATGCCGGATGATATTGTGCCCACGGCCTCCGGGAAGTCAATGAAAAGCGGGTATGGCGTCAAGCAGGATGTGACAGCCACCCTTTCCACCGACGCGCCCACCAGCCACATCACCCATCCACAGACGGCATTTTCCGTGTTTCCCGAGTTCCAGTACGAAACATACTTACGCCTTCTGCAGCGGGTGTCCAGCGGCCGGAGTGCCAAATTCACCTTCCAGCCCAATGAGTTCTCTACCTACAATCGGACTGTGCATTTCAGTCCGCTATGGTTCCCGGATTCCACAGACTACACCGTGTTTACACAGGTGTGGGACACCTGGACCCCTGATGGAATGTTAAGCATCAACCTGAACGACTATGTTTCAATCGATGGGAGCCTTTATGATGATTGGTACACCAACCGCGAGTAGCCTGTGGCCGGCATACCTGCTCACCGTTTTCTCTGTTGTGGCTGGTTTTGCTGTTTACGATATTCTATATAGGCGGGTGCCGGATCGGGCGCTCGCCTTTTTTATGCCCTTCGCCGCTCTGGCTCCGCTGCTCAAGGTCTGCCTTGCCGGGGACGGTGGGCAGCTCTGGCCCACCGTTGCCGAGGCTTTGGCGGGGGCGTTGCTTGGCTTTTGCATCCCTCTGGCTGCTGCCATGGCAACGGGTGGAACTGGGCTTGGGGGAGGCGACATTAAATTCTGTGGGATACTTGGGCTGATTTACGGTCCTTCCGGGATGGCTCTGGTTTTCTTTGTGGCCGCAGTCTTTGCCATGCCGATGGCCCTTCTGTTCCGAAGGCTTTCCCGGCTCCGCCAGCCCATCGCCATTCCGTTCTTACCTTTTCTTGCCTGCGGCTGCTCGATTGCAACGCTGGCTGAACTATTTTTATGACAGGAGAATGTGCTTATGAAACTCAACAACCGATTTATTTTCGGTATTTTGTCTCTGGTATTGGCAGCGGTCATCGCTTTTGTGGCGCTGCCCACCATTGCCCGGCA
>ENA-OZSP01000144-OZSP01000144.1-human-gut-metagenome-genome-assembly--contig:-NODE-144-length-23539-cov-15.391501_pt1 | contig 23539 bp, 18 predicted proteins | sample MGYA00243282_ERZ653973 | MGnify/ENA primary metagenome ERZ653973 (study PRJEB26926, sample SAMN06164457) | human gut metagenome | biome: ENVO:00009003; feature: ENVO:2100002; material: ENVO:00002003... | reverse complement strand
CCATTTGAATAGCGAACCCGAGAAGTGCTGTCCGACAAAAAGAACTATCGGTAGCTTATTATCATAGTCAGAACTGAACAATATAGCATAGCCACATCAGACAAAAAACTTTTTCAACAAACAAAAACCGTATGCCCGATAAAGTGCATACGGTTTATTTCTGATATATCGGCTTTGTTTCGTTTCCCGCCGTTAATTCTCTTTCTTCTCTTTCCTGAACACGAACACCTTGCTGAAAACATAATTCAGCACCAGCACGACAATGTTCGAGAACACCTTCGCACAGAACTCATAAAGCCCGTTCTCGATGCCCGGAAGATTTACAAGCAGGAACATTATTATAAGGTCAACAAACAGCGTGAACAGCCTTGCCGCATAGAATGACAGTGCCTGTACTATATTCTTGCCTACACCCTTTACCTTGCTTTGAAATACCCATATCCTGTTCGTGATATACGCAAATGTCACCGACACTATCCACGATATGATGTTGGGCAATACCGTTGAAGAATCCCCTCCGCTGAAATTGAGCCTGTACGTCCATTTTAAAAACAGAGGTACGCTTTCTTCGCTCGGGAATATACAGCGGATTATAAAGTACGTCACTATCGACACAAGCGTTGTAAGTGCCCCGAAGATAACATACATTATTATCTCACGGTATCTTGTGAAAAGCTCCTTCCACTGTGACGGGTGCAGAGCCATTTTTAATATTTCCTTTATCTTGTCCAATTACATATCCGCCATTTCGTCAAAATCTTCGCTGTGCAGATTGCCTTCGCCCATATCGCCGTGACCGTGCAGGTTTGCACCGACCATATCTCTGCCTCTTACCATATACTTGTCACGCTCCAGCTTTACCGCCTCGTCAAGTATCTTCTTAACTTCTCTCGGCTTTTTGACGGATTTAAGCTCCTTGTTCGGAGTATCGCAATCCCTTGACGTTACCACGATAGTACCGCATCCGACCATCCTCTGACCCAGCGACAGCTTCATAGTCTTGTCTACTATCTTGTAAAGCTCGATTTCGTCCTCCTTGATATTGAGAAATCCCACCTTCGTATATAATACGCTTGACGTAAGTATATATCTTGTAAATGAGATAGGCATACCCATTATGCACTTTTTGCCGGTCCACAGAATATCGCCGTAATCACGCTCGAGTTTTTTCATATTAGCCATAACATTTTTCCTTTCACTTACCAGAGCTTGTTTTCGTGCGGACATCGGCTGACAGCATAAGCTGCCCTCATCTCCACAAAACAACCGCACTTACTGCACATACCGTTTATAAGGCAGTCGCACTCCGTACATATTTCAAGACGTTTTTTGTACAGCGCTTCATCAGCTTTTTTCTCATCGGGAATAAGCTCTATATTCTCTTTGATATTCTGAAACGCCTCGGCACTCATACGGCTCAGCAGACATCTTTTGCAGACGTTCATGAAAGAATTATTTCAGCAACACTGCAGGGAGGAAGCGTGAATGTTATTCCGCTGTCGCTCTTTGTTACCTTGTCAAATTCCGTGATTGTAACGTTTTCCGGCTCATCAAAGGTGTTGTGAGCATTGCCCTCTGCACTCAGTATCCTTGCCCTTACAGAGTCAAAACTGAATCCGCATATATCCGCTTCAATTGTTCTGCATTCCGTAAGCGAGCAGTTTGAAACCGTTAAAGTCATTTCATTGTCGCTGTTTACCGATACGCTCTGCGAAATAACGGGAAGATTATATCCCTCCTGCTTTTCGTCCGCTATACTGCTGTAGCACAGCTCTGCGTTCTGGTGGTTCTTGTACAGGTCGAACACATGATATGTAGGTGTCAGTATCATTCTTTCGCCTTCCGTAAGGATAAGCGCCTGAAGAACATTCACCGCCTGCGCAAGATTAGCCATAGAGATCCTGTCACAGTGGCTGTTGAAAATGTTCAGATTGATTGATGCCACCATAGCGTCACGCATCGTATTCTGCTGGAATAAAAATCCCGGATTAGTGCCTTCCTCTACATTATACCACGTTCCCCACTCATCTACAACCAGTTTTATGTTATTTTCGGGATTATTTACATTAAGAATATCGCAGTGACGCTTTACAAGCGTTTCCATATACCACGTTTTTTCAAGCGTCCTGTAATATTCCTCGTCGGTAAATCCGGTAGCGTTGCCCTTATCCTCCCAGTTTCCCGTAGGCAGAGTATAGTAGTGCAGGCTCACCGCATTCGTATGCCACGGCTTGATATTCTCTGTTATAACCTTCATCCAGTTATAATCATCCGCACTCGGTCCGCAGGCGACTTTATAAAGATGATTATCGCCGTAGTTTCTGCAATACGTCTGATACTGTCTGTACAGTGCGGAATACTGCTCCGGCGACATATTTCCTCCACAGCCCCAGCTCTCGTTTCCAACTCCGAGATATTTCAGCTTCCACGGCTTTTCCCTGCCGTTCTTCTTCCTTAACTGTGTCATAGGCGAATCGCCGTCAGAGGTGATATATTCTATCCACTCCGAAATTTCCTGCACTGTGCCCGAGCCGAGATTACCCGACAGATACGGCTCACAGCCTACCATCTCGCAGAAATCGAAGAATTCGTGCGTGCCGAAGCTGTTGTCCTCCGTCACTCCGCCCCAGTGGGTATTTATCATCTTCTTGCGCTGTGACTTTTCCCCTATGCCGTCCTTCCAGTGATATTCGTCCGCAAAGCATCCGCCCGGCCAGCGCAGGACGGGCATCCTTATATTTCTGAAAGCCTCGACAATATCGTTTCTGATACCGTTAGTATTCGGAATACTGCTGTCCTCCCCGACATAGATACCGTTATAGATACATCTGCCCAGATGCTCCGAAAAATGACCGTAGATCTCCGGGTTTATATGCCCCTTTCTGTCACTGCCGTTTACGTACATTTTTATGCTCATATTCTTTTCCTTTCGTGCTGTTTTGTGCAAGTAGCGTTTTACGGTTTTTTCTGCCGTATGGCTTAATTCTATCATAACGCCCCTCCTTTATCAATAACTTTTTGTGCAAATCTCCGCAATTTAATTTGTAAGCTCGGTTGACACAAACAGGGTAAAGCTATATAATATTTAAAGACAGTAGCAAGGAAAGAGGTATTTTTATGAGCTGTAAAGCACTTATTTTTGACCTTGATGGTACGCTTTTGAATACGATTGACGATCTGGGCGACAGCGCAAATCACGTTTTGTGCAAATTAGGATTTCCTACCCACACGATAGACGAATACAAATATTTTGTCGGAAACGGCATACCTAAGCTGATAGAGCGGTGCTTACCGCCCGACAGGCAGGAGTATAAGGAGCAGGCGCTCGCTATGTTTATGGAGTATTATTCCGCTCACAGCGAGGATAAGACCGCCGCCTATGACGGCATACCCGAGCTTTTACGTTCCGCTCGTGAAAAGGGTATGAAGCTTGGTGTCATAACCAATAAGGCGCACGATATAGCACAGCAGGTCGTTCCGCATTTTTTAGGCGGCGGTGTGTTCGATTATATAAGAGGACTTGACGACAGGATAAAGGCAAAGCCCTGCCCCGACGGTGCGCTTGATGTAGCTGAAAAGCTGGGCGTACAGCCCTGCGAGGTGCTGTACATAGGCGACAGCGGAGTAGATATGCAAACCGCCGTAAATGCAGGCTTCACCTCCTGCGGAGTTTTGTGGGGCTTTCGCACCGAAAAGGAACTTCGTGACAACGGTGCAAAGTATATCGCCCGTAAGCCCGCAGACATTCTTGAAATAATGAGCAAGTGAGGACAGAGTGAGGACAGTATGAGAAAACAGTTTCTTGAGATAGGTAAGATAGTAGCAACGCAAGGACTTGGCGGCGAAGTCAGAGTACAGTATTACTGCGACAGCGCCGATGTTATATGCAGCTTTGACAGGCTGTTTTTGGGAAAGGACAAGCAGGAGCTTGAGGTCGAAAAGGCACGTCCCCATAAAACTCTCGCCGTGCTTAAGCTCGGCGGTATAGATAATGTTGACGAGGCTAAGACGATAGTCGGCAAAATGCTGTATATGGATCGTGACGATGTAGAACTGCCCGAGGGCGTAAACTTCATTCAGGATCTTATCGGCCTTGAAGTCCGTGATGCAGATACCGGCAAGGTTTACGGCAAGGTCACCGACATATACCAGCACGGTGCGGCGGATGTATACGAGCTTAAGACCCCCGACGGCAAGGAGCTGATGTTCCCTGCAATCCCTGAGGTTCTGCTCGAAAAGAATATAGATGACGGCTATCTTGTTATAAGACCGCTTGACGGCTTGTTTGACGAAGAATAAACGGAGAACCTATGATAAGGATTGATATAGCTACCCTCTTTCCCGATATGTGCGAATCGTACCTGTCGGAAAGCATAGTCGGCAGAGGAAGAAAAGCAGGTCATATAGATATACATTGTCACAATATCCGTGACTATGCCGGAAACAAGCATAACCGTGTCGATGACAAGGCTTACGGCGGCGGCACGGGTATGGTCATGCAGGCACAGCCTATATATGACTGCATAACCGCAATAAAGCAGGAGTCGGATGCTTCTCCCCGTGTGATATATATGTCGCCGCAGGGCAGAGTGCTGACACAGAATATTGTAAAGGAGCTTGCCGCAGAGGACAGCCTTATAATACTTTGCGGACATTATGAAGGCGTTGACCAGAGAGTGCTTGATGAGCTGAATGCGGAGGAGATTTCGGTAGGCGATTACGTTCTGACCGGCGGCGAGCTTCCTGCGCTTATACTGACCGATGCGATAGCAAGACTTCAGGACGGAGTGCTTCCCAACAGCGATGCCTACAGCATAGAGAGCCATTATAACGGCCTGCTTGAGCATCCGCAGTATACACGACCGGAGATATGGCACGACAGAGCCGTTCCCGCTGTTCTGCTGACAGGTGCGCACGATGCCGTTGCAAAATGGCAGGAAGAAACCGCCCTTGAGGTTACCCGCAGAAAACGTCCGGATATGCTGTATGACCACCGTGTGAACGGCGAACCTTACGCAAGATATATCCGTGTGTTCGTACCGCACAAAGAACGTGAATATGATATAGTCGCCTTTATGAAGATGATATTTCACAGGCGCATTCTCACAAACCGTGAGCAGAAGATATTAAAGCGTATGATGCCGGTGCTTGATTCACTGCCGACACCGCCCGAATGCGAAGAAAACAGCCGTATATGGCTGAATGCAAAAAACGCAGGACATATTCTTGATATGTACGCTCCGCTTTTTGATATGCTGAGAGAGCACGGTATAGATTACCGTATAGAGTACAGCGACACCCCCGACGGAAAGCCCGTTGCCGAAAACGAAAATTTCACCGTGTTCGCATAAAATCGTATACGAAAGCCGCCGATGAGCTGCTCACCGGCCGGATAATTCGTCACATAATAATACAAAAAGCAGATGGATATTGAGGATTAAAAGGCATCTTGTACAATATGCTGTCCTTAAGAAATAATGTCGGCTTATTCTCTTTTCATCTTTAATAGCGGCACAAATTCATCTTCTGTGATTTTTTCGCCGGTAAGGCTGAATCCGTTGCGGCGATAAAAATCTATTCCACGCTTGTTGTATTCAAGCACCCACAGCTCATTGACGGCAAAATTGTTGATAGCGTAACCGAGAAGCACTGCACCTATGCCCTGATTCTGAAAAAGCGGCTCTACATACAGCTTTTCGACCTCGTTGCCCGAAATGCGTATAATGCCTTTTATTACACCATCGTCATAGACAAATGTGTTTTTAAGTGCGGCTGAGCCTGCTGAATATTCTTTGGCAGTGTCAAGGACGTTCAGTTCACCGAAATAAAAGGCGTCATTTCTGAAAAACGGGTAGAAATTTACCCTGTAATTTGTGACGATTATTTCTGCGATGCGTGAAGCATCGGACTCGGTTGCGGGGCGTATATGTGTCATTTCTGTTCTCCGTTTGATTATGATTAAAGCCGTTGCGGTATTCCGTAACGGCTTTAGTGTTATATGCTGATTACTTTATATCAAGTGCTGATTTAAGCTCGTCAACCTTGTCTGTCTTTTCCCATGCAACGTCAAGGTCTGTGCGTCCCATGTGACCGTAAGCGGCAAGAGGTCCGTACTTTGTATTTCTTAAATTCAGTGAGCTGATTATTGCACTGGGGCGAAGGTCGAACACCTTGCTTACAGCGGCTGAAATTTCGCTGTCGGGCTTTATGCCTGTGCCGAATGTATCAACAAAGACAGATACGGGCTGTGCAACGCCGATAGCATATGCAAGCTCAACCTCGCAACGCTTCGCTATACCTGCGGCTACAATGTTCTTAGCAACGTGTCTTGCGGCATAAGCGGCTGAACGGTCAACCTTTGTGGGATCTTTTCCCGAGAATGCGCCGCCGCCGTGTCTGCCGACACCGCCGTATGTATCTACTATTATCTTTCTGCCCGTAAGACCGCTATCGCCCTGAGGACCGCCTACTACAAAGCGTCCTGTGGGATTTATCAGCATCTTTGTGTTCTCGTCAAGCAGAGAATCGGGAACGGTAGTCTTTATGACCTTTTCGATAATATCGGCTCTGAGCTGTTCCTGCGTAACGTCAGCCTTGTGCTGTGAGGAAACAACGACAGTGTCAATTCTTGATGGAGTGCCGTCCTCATTATATTCTACCGTTACCTGCGTCTTTCCGTCGGGGAGAAGATAGGGTATCTCGCCTGACTTTCTTACTGCTGTGAGCTTCTTTGAAAGTGCGTGAGCAAGGGAAATCGTAAGGGGCATAAGCTCCTCGGTTTCATCACACGCATAGCCGAACATCATACCCTGATCGCCTGCACCTGTGTCAAATTCATTGTTATCTCTGCCCTCGAGAGCGTTGTCAACGCCCATAGCTATATCGGGGCTCTGCTTGTCAAGGGTCGTGAGGATAGCGCAGGTCTTGTAGTCAAAGCCGTAGTCGCTGTTATCATAGCCTGTTTCCTTTATGACATCTCTTGCTATTGCAGGAATGTCAACGTTTGCCGTTGTCGTGATCTCGCCCATTATCAGAACCATACCTGTTGTGGCGCAGGTTTCGCAGGCTACACGGGCGTTCTTGTCCTGTGCTAATATCGCATCAAGCACACCATCTGAGATCCTGTCGCAGATCTTGTCGGGGTGACCCTCTGTTACGCTTTCGGAAGTGAATAAGTATTTTGCCATTGATTTTTCCTTTCATATAGCGGTTTTAAACCGTATCCCATACGCATATACCTGCGTAAAACTGCATTAAAAAAAGCCCCTTTCGGAGCTTGCTGACTGCCTGCTCCTCATCTTTCGGTCACAGCCCTTGCCGTGCCGTAGGAATTAGCACCATTTTTCGCAAAGAAAGCTCAAGCGAAACGGTTGCTGGGTTTACGGAGCCTGACTCCCGATCTGCATTTTAATGCAGAAAATGTAAACCGCTCTTGATAAGGGATTTTTCCGATTGATATTGTAGCATAAGCAAATGCGTTTGTCAAGTAAAATGAGAATAATTTTTGTTTTAACGGCATTGAAATTTATAGGGAGTTAAAAATGTCGGAATACACTATAAATAAATATAGAACGGCTGTTGAATTGTACCGTGAAAAATGGTATAATTTAATAGAGTAACGATTTCAGGAAACAACGGACGAAAGGTTGCAAGGAATTACAATGAGTTTTGTTACGATGAGCGATATTACAAAGCAGTACCGTATGGGCGATATAATAATCAACGCAAACGATAAGGTCAGCTTTGACATTGAAAAGGGCGAATTTGCAATAATCGTAGGACCGAGCGGTTCGGGCAAGACTACGGTGCTTAATATACTGGGCGGTATGGATACCGCTACATCGGGCAGTTTTTATGTAGACGGAAGTAAGATAAGCGGTTACAGCAGAAAAGAGCTTATCGACTACAGAAGATACGATATAGGTTTTATATTCCAGTTCTATAATCTCATCCCGAACCTTACGGCAAAGGAGAATATTGAGCTGTCTACTCAGACGGTGGAGGACTATATCCCTGCTGTAGAGATACTGGAAAAGGTCGGACTTACCGACAGAATAAACAACTTCCCGGCTCAGCTTTCGGGCGGTGAACAGCAGAGAGTGGCTATAGCGAGAGCACTTGCGAAAAAGCCCAAGCTGTTGCTGTGCGACGAACCTACGGGTGCGCTTGATTACAACACCGGCAAGATGATACTGAAATTACTTCAGGACACCTGCCGCAGTGAAAATATGACTGTAATACTCGTAACGCATAATACGGCGATATGTCCTATGGCTGACAGGGTTATACACATGAAAAGCAGTAAGGTGAGCGAAATAGTCGTAAACGAGCATCCGACACCCGTTGAAGAAATAGAGTGGTAAGCGGGGAAAGGAAACGGATATGAAAAATGCAATGCTGAAAAATGCGTTTGCCGAGATGAAGAAAACAAAAAGTCGTTTTCTTTCGATATTCGGTATAATCGCTATCGGCACAGGATTTTTTGCGGGACTTCTGCAGAGCGCTCCTGCGATGAAGGTATCGTCGGATCATTATTACGACAGGACTTCCCTGTCGGATATCAGGCTGGTATCTACATACGGATTTGACGATAACGATATAGACGCTTTGAAAAAAGGGCTTCCGGATGTTGATGTTTATCCCGGATATTTCACGGACGCATACGTCAACACGGATTCGGGCGAAAAGAAGGTCGCAAGGGTATATTCTCTTGACAAAACGGGTGAAAACAATCCGTACAGCTCTTTGCAGATAGTTGACGGCAGACTTCCCGAAAAAGAAAACGAGTGCGTTATCGACAGCGGTAAACTGCTTGCTCATTATAAAGTCGGGGACAAGCTGACGCTGTGTGGCGATGAAGATACGGATATAGACGGAACTTTGTCGGTCAAGGAATTTACTATAGTCGGAAAATTCGCATCACCTATGTATATATCTGATGCGGAGCGTGGAAACACGACCATAGGAAGCGGTTCTGTCTATATGATCTGTTACATACCGGAAAGCTGTTTCAAGACAGAGGTATATACTCAGGTTATGATAAACTCGGACGAGCTAAAGCAGTACAGCTGTTACAGCGATGAATATGAGGATGCCCGTGACGCTCTTGAAAAGAAGATACAGAAAATAGCGGATGTAAGAGAAGAAGAGCGTTTTGACGAAATAGCAGGCGATGCAAAGAAGGAACTTGACGACGGGCAGAAAGAGCTTGATAAAAAGAAGAGCGAAGCATACGCAGAAATAGAGAAAAACGAAAAGAAGCTGTCTGATGCAAAAAAACAGCTTGACGAAGCAAAGCCTCAGCTTGAAAGCGGCAAGAAAACGCTTGATGAATCGAAAAAACAGCTTGATGAGGCAAAAAAGGAGCTTGACACGAACGGGGCTACCCTGACGGCGACGAAAGCGGTGCTTGACAGCACAAAGAAAAAACTGGACGAAACGAAGCTGCAGCTTGAAGCCGGAAAGAAAACGCTTGACGAAAGCTATATACAGCTTGTTACGGCTAAAATACAGCTTGAGAATGCGGATTCACAGCTAAAGTCGAGCAAGGCTCAGCTTGACGATGCAAACGCAAAGATAACAAGTCAGCAGGCGATGATAAATACGAGCCGTGAAACGCTGGAGGATTCCTACAAGAAGGGTAATATCACCAAAGAGGCGTATAATGCCGGCATAAAACTGCTCGACAGCTCGCAGGCGGAGCTTGACAAGCAGAAGAAACAGTATGAAAGCGGACTTGCACAGTATAATGACGGGCTTAAGCAATATAATGACGGAAAGCTGCAGTACGAAATCGGTTATGCCAAATATGAGGACGGAAAAAAGCAGTACGAGGACGGATATTCTCAGTACACAAGCGGACTTGCACAGTACGAAAGCGCAAAGGCACAGTATGACGCAGGAAAGGCACAGTATGACGCAGGATACGCACAGTATGTTTCGGGCAAGGCAAAGTATGACAGCGGTAAAGCGGAGTATGACAAGAATTATGCCGATTATGAAAAGGGTCTGAAGGAGTATAACGAGGGCAAGACGGCACTTGAAACAGCAAAAACCGATGCGGACAAGCAGTTTGCCGATGCTCAGAAGAAGATAGACGACGGCAGGGAAAAGCTCGAAAAGACGAGCAGACCTGAGTGGTATCTGTTTACCCGTGATGATAATCCGGGTTACAGTGAATACGGTCAGAATGCCGAAAGAATAGGCAATATAGCTATGGTGTTCCCCCTGTTCTTTGTAATGGTGGCGGCGCTTGTATGTCTTACCACGATGACACGAATGGTAGAGGAACAGCGTACCCAGATAGGAACGCTCAAGGCGCTTGGCTATAAAAACGGCGCTATTATATTCAAATATCTGCTTTATGCACTGACAGCGGCAACGGCTGGCGCTGTATCGGGTATGCTTGTGGGAATGAAGATATTCCCGGCGATCATTATTACCGCATACGGAATGATGTACGTTATCCCCGATATTCTTCTGCCGTATGACTATATACTTATGATATGTACCACAGGAGTGGCTGTACTGCTTACTGCGGTCACGGTCTATTTCTCGTGCGGCGGCATACTTCACGACTGCCCTGCGGCACTTATGCGGCCGAAAACACCAAAGAGCGGTAAGAAGATACTGCTTGAACGCATAGGCTTTATATGGAACAGGCTTTCGTTCAGCTATAAGGTAACGATGCGTAATATATTCCGTTACAAGAGAAGAATGCTTATGACGATAGTGGGCATTGCAGGCTGTACAGCGCTTGTGCTGACGGGCTTCGGCGTGTATGACAGCGTAAACGATATTCTGCAAAAGCAGTTCGGCGAGATAAGCAATTATACCGGTATTACCGCTTATGACAATACAGTGACCGATGAACAAACGGCAAAGATAGAAAAGATGCTTGAACGTTATGACTGCGAGGGCAACAAGATATATCAAAAGCAGATAACGGTATATAACGGTAAGAAAAGCACAGAAGCGTATATATTCGGCGGAGCGGACAACGAAACCATCGCACAGTTTGTGACGGTAAAGGACAGACGGACAGGCGAACAGTACACGGTAACCGACGACGGAGTTATAATAAACGAGAAGCTGGCATCTTTGCTCGGCGGTATAAAGAAGGGCGATACGGTAACGATAGCTTTGTCGGAAACGAAGCGAGTTACTGCTACGGTAACGGAGATATGCGAAAACTACGCCCATCACTATGTGTATATAACGGAAAAGCTGTACAAGGAGCTTAGCGGCGAGGAAGGACTGCCGTATAACTGCTTCTTCTTCAACTCTGAGGACGGCGACGATATGACCGAAAGTGACAGGGACGAGCTTGCACAGGAGCTTATGAAGATAGACGGAGTTATGGGAGTAAGCTTCAAGACAAGCGTTGCGGGAACATTCAGTTCTATGCTCAAATCACTGCTTTTTGTAATAGTGGTTCTTATAGTGAGTGCAGGCGCACTTGCGTTCATCGTGCTTTATAACCTAACGAACATCAATATAAATGAGCGTATAAGGGAGATCGCATCGCTCAAGGTGCTTGGCTTCTATGATAAGGAAGTATCAATGTATGTGTTCAGGGAAACAGTGATACTTACCCTTATAGGAACAGTGGCAGGTATGATATTCGGAAGATTCCTTGTTGATTTTGTCGTAAGGACGGCTGAAGTTGATATGGTTATGTTCGGCAGAACGGTGCATCCTATGAGCTTTGTATTCTCGGGTCTTATAACGATATGCTTTGCCGTGATAGTAATGCTGTTTATGCACAGACGGCTTATGAAGGTCAATATGGTCGAGGCACTCAAGAGTGTTGAATAATATTTCGGCGTTAGCCGGGAGGTTGATAATATATGAAGATAAGTAAGGCGATTGTTGCCGCTGTAGGTGCGGCGGCTGCCGTAGGTGCGGCTGTATACGCCAAGAAAAAGCTGGAGGAAACGCAGACTCCGCTCAGAAAGAAAAGCCTGACCGTATGGAAAAACGGCGAGGTAACTCATAAGGAGATAATCAGAAAGCCTATAAGCGAGGAAGAACAGACCGATGCGATAAACAGCCGCATTGATGAGGCTGTACGCCGGTATAAGCCTATGTCCGAAAGGGATAACGGCGAAACCGAAACCGAGCCTGAGATAGCGCCTGTCAATTTTACATTTACTCAGAGTGAAGATGACGGCGATACCGGAGTCCGCTTTGAGCGTGTATTCGACCATTTCAACAGGCTTGAATCATCTGTCGGTAATAACGGCGAGGACGCAGGCGAAAGCGGCAAAAAAGCCGAGGATACAGCCGAAGAAGCCTTACCCGCAGTAACGGCAGTTGAGGAGCATTTTGACGAGCAAGACGAAATGTCCAAGCAGATGATGCTTGAAAAGGGGATAATGACATCCGCTCCGATAGCAAATGCGGTTCAGGAGCTTGCAGAAATGCCGTCTGTTATACAGGATAATGAAGAGATTGAAGACGTAAATCTGCCTGTTGATGAGAGCATTTTCGATTTATATGCAAGCGAGCCTGTCGAGGATGCAGTAAAGGCATTTGATGAGATATCCGAGCAGGAAGAAACCGCCGACATTGAAACTGAAAGCGAACAAAATGACACCGTTACCGAAGAAGCCGTAAGCGAGCCTGTCGAGGATGCAGTAAAGTCATTTGATGAGATATCCGAGCAGGAAGAAACCACAGACAGCGAAATTGAAATTGACGATGAGCAAAATGACACCGCCACTGAAGAATCGGTAAGCGAGCCTGTCGAGGAGGCAGTAAAGGCATTTGAAGAAATAGCCGAGCAGGAAGAAACCGCTGACAGCGAAACTGAAATTGACGATGAACAAAATGACACCGCTACCGAAGAAGCCGTAAGCGAGCCTGTCGAGGACGCAGTAAAGGCTCTTGAAGAAATCGCCGAGCAGGAAGAAACCGCCGACAGCAAAATTGACGATGAACAAAATGACATTGCCACCGAAGAAGCCGTAAGCGAGCCTGTCGAGGACGCAGTAAAGGCTTTTGAAGAAATCGCCGAGCAGGAAGAAACCGCCGACAGCGAAATTGACGATGAACAAAATGAAACCGCTACCGAAGAAGCCGTAAGCGAGCCTGTCGAGGACGCAGTAAAGGCATTTGAAGAAATCACAGAGCAGGAAGAAACCGCCGACAGCGAACAAAATGACACTGCCACCGAAGAAGCCATAAGCGAGCCTGTCGAGGACGCAGTAAAGGCTTTTGAAGAAATAGCCGAGCAGGAAGAAACCGCCGATAGCGAAGCTGAAATTGACAGCAAGCAAAATGACATCGCCACCGAAGAACCCGTAAGCGAGCCTGTCGAGGATGCTGTAAAGGCATTCGAAGAAATATCCGAGCAGGAAGAAACCGCCGATAGCGAAGAAAAGTCGCTTGAAGAACAGTTCCACGCTATAATGGCAGAGGAAACCGCAAGCGAGCCTGTTTCTTCTATTCGTACAGCCGAGTCTGTAGAGGATGCATTGAAAGAATTCGGCGACTTTATAGGAATATCCGAAACCGCTGACAGTACCGGAAGCACCGGAAGCACCGAAGATATTTCGGACGACGATCTTGAACAGACAAGCGGTATTTTTGAGGAAAGTACATTATCCGATGAGCTGTCAGAAACTCCGGAAGAGCCGATTGACGCTGACGAAAAGCCGAGAACTATGGACTTCTTCGATTTGCCGGACGAAGCATATACGCCTGTACAGCTTACCGAAGAAAAGCACAATGAGAATGTTGCCGAGGTAGAGGATCTGTTCGGAAATCTGCTTATGGATGACGAGCCTGAGGTAAAGAAAACATTTAACGATCCCTCAGAGGTATTTTCACTGTTTGATACGGCTGACGGCGGACAGGACGATTTCGACAAGTACAGCGATGAAAAGATTGAGGAAGAAAACGAGAAAAAGAAAACCAGCGATACAAGAAAGTACATAGCGCAGGATATTGCGGATAATATCGCATCGTTTGCACAGCTGCTTGAACCGCTCAATGCCATCAAGGAGAACAAGATACGCAGTAAGAGCGGTATACTGTTCGACTGGGAAATGAGAATACAGGCGCTTATAGGCGATCTGCCGATAAAGACGTACTGGAGAAACAACTTCCGCAATTATGAGATATGGAGCGATGAAAAGTGCATGGAAAAGGCAGGCGAACTGCTCTCTATGCTTGAGCTTGTCGGAATAGTGCGTGATAAGGCAAAAGAGGTCGTGATAGACAAGGATACGCTTGATTTCTATTCGGCACAGAGCGAGCATCTCAACAATGATTTCCATATAGGTGAAACGGTAGTTGTTACACGGCCGTGCTGGAAAATAAACGGACACCCTGCAAGAAAGGGCGAAATTGCCAAGAAAGCTCCGTTTGCGGAATTCAGCCGTAAGAAAGTATCACCGCTTGAAACTATGCTGAGAGAAAACAGCTGTTCTGACGGGGATGTCAATATTCCTGTTACGGAGGATAATTTCTGTACATACGACCGTGATATACCTTATGTAAAGAGGGCAATCGCCGAAGGGTTCTGCAAGTGCGCAGTAAGACGCATGGAGGACGGAGGCGCTCTGGCATTCTTCTATGAGGTTATTGCGGAGGGCGAAAATGTTCACTATTCGCCGTGTACGCTGAGATTTGAGGTCAACATTGACAAGAATGCAAATGTTGTCGGAAGATTCAGAAGCGAAAAAGTGTAAAAAGGAAAAGTGATATGTATACAAAAAGGCACCGCCACAGCGGTGCTTTTTTCGTTTCACTTTACAATTGACTATGGGTACGGAATATGTTAAAATCTATAACGTAAAAGAATATTGGTCTAATTGGAAACGCACATCCCCCGGATGATAACGAACAACACAATAAAGTGCAAATTGTTATTATCAGGAGGAATTTTTTATGCCCAAAAACTTATTTCAGGAAATCGTGTTTACCGTTATGATGGTGTTCGTTATGGTGTACGCCATGATATGCTATAATATAGCACTTAATATCGGCGGTATGACAAACGAGGTCTTTTTACTTGCTTTCAAGGAACTTGTGATAATGGGACCTATTGCTTTCGTGCTTGATATTTTTTTAGTCGGCAGGATAGCAAAGTACAAGACTTTTAAAATAATTGATCCTGAACGTGATAATCCGTTTTTCATAGTTCTTGGTATCTCGGTTATTTCAGTTATCTTTATGTGTCCGCTTATGAGCCTTGTCGCAACTCTTCTGTTCAAAAATGCAGGAAGCAAAGTTATTGCGGTGTGGATTCAGACAACGATAACCAATTTTCCTATGGCTCTGTGCTGGCAACTCTTTTTTGCGGGTCCTGTTGTAAGAGCTGTTTTCTCACTTATATTCAGAGAGAAGAAAACTTTGCAGAAAGATGAAATGAACGAAATGCCTGAGGTAGAGGTACAGTAATATCAAAGCCACGATTTTTTATCATCGTGGCTTTAGTTATATTTATTTGCCGGATTTATTTAATCAGTGAAAAGCCGAGAACTACAATTCCCAGTATTACAAGGATAATGCCGGTCACACGGTTAAGCGTTTTCGGACTTGCCTTATTCGCTATCTTTGCGGCTATTCTTGCAAAGATAAGCGTGAAGATTATGCAGAGGATGAACGGGAGCATATTCGGAAGTCCGCCTATCGCAAAGTGCGAAACAGAGCCTGTAAGCGCAGTGAATGTCATAATAAATACGCTTGTGCCTACAGCGGTCTTAAGCTCATAGCCCATAACGCTCGTGAGCAGGAGGAGCATCATCATACCGCCGCCCGCACCGATGAATCCGCAGATGAAGCCGACCGTAATACCGCAGATGATTGATTTTATCAATACCGATTTTGCGGATCTTGCGCTCATATCGGCTTTTGTGGTCATTACAGGTCTTACTATGAATTTAATGCCGAGCAAAAGCGTCATGAATACCGAGAAATTGCCCATTGTAACCGACGGCACAAGGCTTGAAACGAAACTGCCGACAACCGTGAAAATAAGCACTGTTATCATCATCACAAGCCCGTTTTTAATATCAAGGTTTTTGTTCTTTCCGTATGTGTAAGCCGATACGGCACTTGCCAGAACATCTGAGGCAAGGGCGATTCCGACAGCGGTATACGGCTCTATACCGAGAAATGTAACAAGCATAGGTGTGATTACCGCCGCCGCACTCATACCGGCAAACCCTGTTCCAAGACCTGCGCCGAGACCTGCAAGCAGACAAATGGCGGTCGTTATAAGATATTGCATTATTTGTCGCTCCTTTTTCTGCTTATATTGTCCAGTATTTTAATATGGTATCTTTCAAATGCGGCGATTTCTTCATCGGTAAATCCGTCAAACAGAACAGCCGCAAAATCGCTTTGTTCCTTTTTGCCGTATGTGACAACAGGTTTTGCCTTTGCCGTCAGTGAAAGATGCACGCTTTTTTTGTTTCCGTCCTTATAAGTACCTGTCAGCAAGCCCTTTTCGCACAGTGATTTTACAGAAACCGAAACCTGCGATTTCAGTATACGGCGGACCTTTGAAATATCCGCCGCCGTGTCATAGCCGGGGTTGTTCGCAAGGAACATAATTATATCCGTTTCTGCGGCTGAGAGAGAAAACTTTGCCATAATGCGCTTTCTGTACACGCTGTATTCGTCCTCTGCGGCAGAGATGAAATTCCAGAAGCTGCTTGTAGTCATATAACTGTCCTTTCTGTCAAAAGGTGATATTGTTCATTTTTGAACAATATCATTATAGTTTAAAAATGAACAATTGTCAATAGCCGATGTTAAATTTTCCGCTTGAAATCACGGATTTGTTTTAATTACAAACATTTTTAAAACACCTCTTGACAAATATAAAAATAGTGTTATAATATATTTTAGCACTCAGAGTGATAGAGTGCTAAACCGGTTGTGATCGGTGTAAATTCAGTATTATCGCCGCTAAGATAAGGCGCAGGCATAGAAAGGAAATGATTTTTATGGCAAAAAAGGCATTCAAGGCAGAATCAAAGCGTTTGCTTGATATGATGATCAATTCGATCTACACTCATAAGGAGATATTTCTGCGTGAGCTTATTTCAAATGCAAGCGATGCGCTTGACAAGCTGTATTTCAAGTCATTGACGGAGAATCTCGGCATAGAGAGAAAAGACCTCGGCATAGACCTTGCGGCCGACAAGGAAAACCGTCTTATAACAATTACCGATAACGGTATCGGTATGACAAAGGACGAGCTTGAAAATAATCTCGGTGTTATCGCAAACAGCGGTTCCTTCAAATTCAAGAATGACAATACCGATACAGAAAAGGACGATATAAACGTTATCGGTCAGTTCGGTGTAGGCTTCTACTCTGCTTTTATGGTAGCGTCTGAGGTTACTGTCGAGTCTAAGGCTTACGGCAGTGAGCAGGCATATAAATGGTATTCGCAGGGTGTAGACGGTTATACTATCACAGACTGTGACAAGGAAGATGTCGGCACAAAGATAACCCTCAAGATAAAGGAAAATACCGAAGAAGAGGAGTATGACGAGTATCTTCAGGACTACAAGCTCCGTATGATAGTAAAGAAGTATTCCGACTATATCCGTTATCCTATCAGGATGGAGGTAAGCCATCAGCACCTCAAGGAAGGTACCGAGAACGAGTATGAAACACATACCGAGATAGAAACTCTCAACAGTATGGTGCCTATCTGGAACAAGAGCAAGTCGGAGCTTAAAGACGAGGATTATAATCAGTTCTACAAGGAAAAGTTCTTCGACTATGACGATCCTATCGCACATATCCACACAAAGACAGAGGGTACAGCAACATATAATGCGCTGATGTACATTCCGTCAAAAGCTCCTTTCGACTACTATTCAAAGGACTATGAAAAGGGCTTACAGCTTTATTCGAACGGCGTTCTTATAATGGATAAGTGTCCTGATCTGCTCCCCGACTATTTCAGCTTCGTAAAGGGTCTTGTTGACTCTGCGGATCTGTCGCTCAATATCTCCCGTGAAATGTTACAGCACGACAGACAGCTCAAGATAATCGAAAAGAGCCTTGAGCGTTCTATCAAGAACGAGCTTACAAAGATGCTCCGCAACGACCGTGAGAGATACGAAAAGTTCTGGAAGGTGTTCGGACTTCAGATAAAGTTCGGCGTATACAACGGCTTCGGCGCAGGCAAGGAATTGCTTAAGGATCTGCTGCTGTTCTATTCTTCATACGAAAAGAAGCTGGTAACTCTTGAAGAATATGTTTCAAGAATGAAGGAAGATCAGAAATACATCTACTTTGCAAGCGGCGAAACAGTTGATAAGATAGACAAGCTCCCTCAGACCGAGCTTGTTAAGGATAAGGGCTACGAGATACTTTATCTTATCGACAGCGTTGACGAGTTTGCTTTACAGATGATGGTCGACTATAACGAAAAGCAGTTCAAGTCAGTATCCGCAGGCGACCTTGACCTTGAAACTCCCGAAGAAAAGGAAGAAATGAAGGCTAAGGCTGAGGAAAGCAAGGATATGTTTGCTTTCATGAAGGAATCGCTCGGCGGTAAGGTAAAGGATGTAAGACTGTCAAAGATACTGAAGTCCCACGCAGTATGCCTGACCAGTGACGGCCTGCTTTCTATAGAGATGGAGAAGGTGCTCAGCCAGATGCCCGCGGAGCATGACGCAAAGGCTGAAAAGGTACTGGAGATAAATGCGGAGCATCCTATCTATGAAACGCTGAAAAAGCTGTATGAAACGGATAAGGACAAGCTGAAAACATACAGCGAGATTCTGTACGATCAGGCGCTTCTTGTTGAGGGTATGCCTATAGAAGACCCCGTTGAGTACAGCAACAAGATATGCTCGCTTATGGTATGATAATTATATCAAAAATATCGTAAGCTAAAAACGGTAACAAAAACGCTCCGACAGGTGTTCGCCTGTCGGAGCGTTTTCAGCTTATATCAATAGATTTTCGGAAGCGATCCGAGAGTTAAAGAATACTTGCTTGCGTACATTTTCTTTATGACCGATTTTTCAGTGTATTTTTCACTGTAATTACTGCCGTTAACAGTAAACTCGCCGCCCCATGTCATGAACCAGCACCACAGTGCGTTTATGCTCACGGCGGAATCTATATCAAAGATACAGCCGTTTTCTGTGAGAGCTGTTATCTTTGTTTTGCTGCCGTAGTTTGTCGCCTGTTTGAAACGGCTTACCTGAGGATCGTAGACGTGATTTCCGGGATAGATGTCCTCGCCTACAATATCAACATATTCGTCACCCGGATACCAGTCGGCGCTCTGACCGTTATAGACCCAGATAAGATTGTTACAGCCGTATGTATTTGTAAGCTCGTTATAAAGGTATTTCCACAGCTTTTTGTAAGCGTCTGAGCCTTTTGCGCCCCACCAGAACCAGCCGCCGGAAGCCTCGTGCAAAGGTCGCCATATAACCGGTACGCCTGCTTTTTCAAGACGCTTTAACTGCTTAGCTATTTCCTTGATGTCACGGTCAAGCAGTTTCTTTCCTTTTGCGTCCTGACCGTTCATAACCTTTGCAATGTCGAATTTGCTGCTCTTGGTGTAGAATCCGCCCCACCAGCCGTCAGAATTGTTGGCGGTGCTGTAAAGGTATTCGGTCGGAGCGTTCCAGTGCCAGCATAATGTTACGATACCGCCCTTATCGGCAAATTCTATCGCCCTTTCAACAGTGGAGGATGACGCACCGAATGCCGTTCTTGACGGAGTGTAGTCCATCAGATCCAGTCCGAGCAGGGCAGGGTAGTCGCCGGTAAGATTTTTTATTGCTTTGAATTCGTTGCCGTTTATTCCGCCGTCACACTGTTGACCTGTGATTACATATTTTCCGTAGCTGTCCTTAAGGAAACTGTACAGCTTCTTTGTGTTTGCGGTGGAGTTCTTGTTGACAAGAGATGATGTGACGTTATAGGTGCTGTTGCTTATTTTTGCACCCGTCTTTACTGTTATTTTATCAAGCTCTATCCAGCCCCATGACTGGATTATACGGATATTGTGGTCGCCTTTTGTAAGGCTTACCGCACTTACGGTGTAATCCGAGAATTTATTGTTCTCACTGGTGAAAGTGCCTACCTTCTTACCATCGGCATAAATGTCGTTTTCTTTGGAACCGCCGATAGCCTTTGAGCGTATTACTATATCATAAACCGCATCGGCAGGAACGGTTATACTAATCTGGCAGTAGGAGCGGTCATTTTCAAACTTTCCTACCGATTTTCCGCCGGATGCGTTGCTGTCGGATATGACGGACATATCGTTTGACAGCTTTCCGTTTTCCGCTTCATAGGTTTTCGAAAAGTTCAGCGGCTTGTCGTCAGTCTGCTTTACTGTTGTTGTGGTAGTCGTTGCGGAAGGCTTTTTGGTGGTATCGGCGGCGGTTGCAGATGCAGGCTTGCTTGTTGCTGAACTTGTGTTGTTTGCGGGCTTGCTTGACGTAACGGCAGAAGAACTGCTTTCCTGCTTGTTTGTCGAAGGCTTTGACGTTTCGGAAGAAGCATCAGATGAGCTGTTCTGCTTGTCTGAATTGCCTGATGACGAACTGTTCTGCTCGTCGGAGCTTGTTTTATCAGAAGCACCTGACGAGGCGGTATCCTGCGATGCGGTTTCTGCAGAAGACACTGCCGAAGCTGATGATGAACTGTCGGCTGACAATGTGCCGTTATCGGCACTGCAGCCGCAGGCGGATATTATGACCGCCGCACATAAAATAAGGGAGATGATGCGTTTTTTCATTTTTCTTTTCCTTTTCCATTTCCGTTTGCCTGCCGTAAACGTGATAAGACAGGGCTTGTATTCGATTACATTAAGATTATACTATATAAGCACACAAAAGTCACGTCCATATTTTGCTTGTTGCAAAATCCGTGATTATCACCAATAGTGACTACGAGGATTTATCACAAATTCACAAAATAGCAAAACAAGTCTTGCAAATTTAACTTAAATGGTGCATAATACTTGTGTAAAGGTTTACATGAAAATTAAGCAAGCCTGCTTTAACAAGAAAGGAACAAGAAATGAAGTACAGAAAAATAACAGCGGTCATACTTGCGGTAGCAACGGCAATATGTGCCGCAGGCTGTAACGGAAACGATAATTCGGGAACATCGTCAAGCGGCGACGTGACCTCATCGGGCAGTGGTGACAGCAGTATGACAAGCGATAATACAACATCGGGAGGCAATTCGGCAACAGCACAGACACAGTTTACGTTCAGCCAGGTAGCTATGGGCGGCGGCGGATTCGTAAGCGGCGTATTTGCAACAAGCGAGCAGGGCTTATATTATGCCCGTACAGACGTCGGCGGTGCATACCGTTATAATAAGGATACTCAGAAGTGGGAATCCATGTCTTACGATATAAGTGAGGAAGACAGAGGTCTGCTCGGTATAGACGGTCTTGCATTCGGAGAAAAAGATCCTAACAAGGTATATATGCTTGCAGGCACGGAGTATTTCAGCAACGGCAAAACCTGCCTCTTATACTCCGATGATTACGGCAAAACGTGGAACCGTACCGACCTTACGGATATGATAAAGGCACACGGAAACGGTATGGGCAGAGGAAACGGCGAGCGTATTGCGGTTGACCCCAAGAACAGCGATATAGTATATGTCGGCGGAAGAACAGGCGGTATAATAAAGTCGACCGACGGCGGAAAGACGTTCACTGCGCTTGATATGGGAACAAAGACGACAACATCAAACGGCAACGGTATATGCAGTATCATAATCGACCCCAAGTCGGGCAATGACAGTGCCTGCACAACTATATATGCGGCAATCTCAAGAGTCAAGGAGGAAAACCTTTATAAATCGACCGACGGAGGCGTTACATGGAATTCTGTTGCAGACGCACCTAAGGGAATCATGGTTCAGAGAATGAAGTACAACGGTGACGGCAAGATCGTCATTACCTATGCCAATACCGAAGGCCCATGGAACAATAACAGAATTGCCGGCGGCGTAAGAATTCTCGATATGTCGAACGATTCGTTGACAGATATTTCTCCTGCAAAAAAGAGCTTCGGTGATGTGGTTATAGATCCCTCGAATCCCGACAGAATGGTTGCCTGCACGGAGAATATATATGTTCCTCAGCCAAACGGTCAGTACGGCGATGAATTCTATGTTACTACGGACGGCGGTAAGAACTGGACGCTTCTCAACGAAAAGATGAAGATGAGTGACGGCGGAGTAGAGTGGATCTCGACAGCGTCTATGCACTGGTGCAGTTCAATGGCGATTGATCCCAATAACACAAATAAGATAATGGTGGTATCCGGTAACGGTGTGTTCACTTGCGATAATATATGGGATGAAAGCCCCGAATTCTACTTCTTCTCAAAGGGCATAGAAGAAACTGTTCCGTATGATATAATCAGCATACCCGGCGGTAAGCTGGTAAGCGTTATAGGCGACTATGACGGTTTTGTACAGGATAGTGCCGAAGAATACGGTATGGTACACAACAGCGTTGCAGGCTCAATGACCGGTCTTGCGATAGCGGCAAAGGCAACTGATATATGGGTAAAGTGCGGCGGCAGTGAAGAAAAGCCGGGCTTCTGGTATACGCTTGACGCAGGCAAGAAATGGGTGAATGTTACCGTTTCGCCGCTTGAGAGCGGAAAGGTGGCATACGGCGGCTATGTGGCAGTTTCTGCTGACGGCAAGAGATTCTTCTGGGCACCCGGAAATGACAGCAACATCTACTATTCCGACGATCAGGGCAAGACCTGGACAAAGAGCGAGGGCGGAGTAGGCTCAAAGAAAATCATCTGCGACCCCGTAAACCCCGATTATGTATATGCCGCAAGCGGCGGTGCGTTCTTCTACAGCGAGGACGGCGGAAAGACATTTACTCAGAATATGACGCTTTCTGTATTCACTGCGGCAAGACCTGTGGTCGCACCCGGCAAGGAGGGCGTTGTATACTATCCTTCAATGGGACTTCAGGTATCAACAGATAACGGCAAAACGTTCACAAGATTGGATTCTTTAGCTGCTTGTATGGCGGTAGGTCTTGGTAAGGGCAAGACGGACAGTGATCCTTATACCATATTCGTATGGGGCAAGCCCACAAACGATGATTCCATAGGTCTTTACTGGTCTGAGGACGAGGGTAAGACATGGAGCATGGTAAGCGATGATCAGCATCAGTTCGGCGGCCCCGGCAACGGATATTTTGTTGTAGGCGATATGAACAAATACGGCAGAGTTTATATGAGCACAGTAGGACTCGGCGTTGTATACGGGGATCTTGTGCAGTAAGCAGGACAAAAAGATAAAGTATAAGCGGAGTAGATTTCCATCTGCTCCGCTTTAGTTTGTCGATAAACCGATTATTAAAACAGTATAATGAAATGTATCACCAACACTGCTGAAAACATTTTCCGTACTGACAAGGCATTAATATTTTCGTGAGTGTATCAGTGCAACTGCACTGACATTGACCCTTCAAAAAACGCCACTAACCTTAGATATATGTACTAATATGCGGACGTGTAGCGTTAAGCGTCCCTGCATTGACAGG